>Ga0078972_1000148_pt1 | contig 284027 bp, 211 predicted proteins | sample YelNatPaOPGAMG01_FD_67568 | JGI IMG/M metagenome (GOLD analysis project Ga0078972, IMG submission 67568) | Hot spring thermophilic microbial communities from Obsidian Pool, Yellowstone National Park, USA - OP-RAMG-01 (SPADES assembly) (version 2) | ecosystem: Environmental > Aquatic > Thermal...
TGGAGGGGAAAGTCGAGCCGATAGTGGATGGTTTGGTAGAGGAGGCTTCGAGGGATAGGCTGAAATCGGAGAAGCTCTTTCAGTTGGCCGAATATGTGATGAATAATGCCGAATGGATAAGGAACATTCCTGAGGTCAAGGGCTATGGATCAGGTCCGGTAGAAAAGACCGTCGATATTACGGTGGCGAGGCGGTTCAAAAAGAGAGGGATGAGCTGGTTGCGGCATGGGGTCAACCCCCTGCTCGAGCTTCGCTTGCTGAAACTCAATGGCGAGTGGGATGCTTACTGGCGCCAGAGGAAGGAGGAATCGGCTTGCTATGCAAATTAAATGCCATCACGGAAATAGAGATGCTTACCTTTTGCGCTTTTTTTTTGACAAATGGCTGGGGAGATAATAAAAAATAATTCTGGCGCATAATTCATAATTAAAAAAAGGAGAAATTCTTATGTTAGAAGCTTACTGGCAAAAAGAAAAAGAACGTCAAGCCTTAGGCATACCCGCGCCGCCGTTAACCCCGGAGGAGACGGCTGAGGTCTGCGCGGCTCTTGAGAATCCGCCCTCTGGCCTGGAGGAGAAGCTTTTAGACCTAATCAGAAATAGAGTAGCTCCTGGCGTTGACCCGGCGGCTAAGGTTAAAGCTGACTGGCTGGCCAAAATAGCCCGGCGAGAAAAAAGTTCGGCCTTAATTTCACCGGTCGAAGCCGTTGAGCTTTTGGGCACGATGCTTGGCGGCTATAACGTGGAGCCCTTGGTTAGTTTCTTAGATGAGCCTACCCTGGCTGCAGCCGCTGCGGCCGCCTTAAAGCGCCTTATCCTGGTTTATGGAGCCTTTCAGACTGTGGTCGAAAAGGCCAAGACAAATTCCTATGCTAAGGAGGTCCTCGAGTCTTGGGCTAAAGGTGAATGGTTTTTATCGCGACCAGAAATACCAGAAAAGATAAAGCTTAAGGTTTTCAAGGTCGACGGCGAAATAAACACCGATGATTTTTCTCCGGCAAAGCATGCCTGGAGCCGGCCCGATATTCCGCTCCATGCCCTTTCCATGGGCGAGACCCGTTTTCCAGGCGGAATTCAAACCATTCGGCAATTTCGCCAGGAAGGATTCAAGGTAGCTTTTGTGGGCGACGTGGTCGGAACCGGCTCGAGTCGTAAATCAGCCTGTAATTCCCTGATGTGGCACATCGGCGAGGACATACCCTATGTTCCCAACAAGAGAAAAGGAGGAGTGGTCTTGGCCGGACTCATCGCGCCGATTTTCTTTAACACCACCCAGGATTCAGGTGGCCTACCGATTATGACCGACGTCAGCGCTCTTAAAACCGGCGATATCGTTATCCTGGACACTCGCCAAGGAACTATTGCCAATGATAAAGGTGAGGTTATAGCCAAGTTTGAATTTAAGCCTCCGACGTTAAAGGACGAATTCCGGGCTGGGGGTCGTCTTAACTTGATTATTGGCCGAGATTTGACTAACCGCGCTCGCCGGGCCTTAAACTGGGGAGAAGCCGACTTTTTCGTTAAGCTGGAGAACCCAAAACCAAAGGAAGGACAGGGGTTTACCTTGGCCCAAAAGATTGTTGGCCGGGCTTGCGGCCTGGAGGGAGTCCTGCCTGGGTCAGCTTGCGAGCCGAAGATGACCACGGTGGGTTCTCAAGATACCACTGGCCCGATGACGGCCGACGAACTTAAGGAGTTAGCCTGCCTCGAATTTCAAACTGAATTTTTTATGCAGTCCTTTTGCCATACGGCAGCGTACCCTAAGGCCGCTGATGTTAAAATGCATCGGAGCTTACCGCAATTTATCATTTCTCGCGGCGGGGTGGCCTTAAAGCCAGGTGACGGGGTAATTCATTCCTGGTTAAATCGTTTCCTCCTTCCGGACACGGTGGGAACAGGGGGTGATTCTCATACTCGTTTTCCTTTGGGGCTTAGTTTTCCCGCTGGTTCTGGCTTGGTGGCCTTTGCGGGAGCGCTTGGCTTTATGCCTCTTGATATGCCTGAATCAGTCCTGGTCAAATTCCGTGGTCGTCTCCAGCCTGGAATTACGCTTCGGGACGTAGTTAATGCCATTCCTTATTTTGCCATCAAACAGGGTTGGCTGACTGTGGCCAAAAAGGGAAAAAAGAATATTTTTAACGGCCGAATAATCGAGATGGAAGGGCTGGAAGACTTGACCGTGGAGCAGGCGTACGAGTTGACCAACGCCACGGCCGAGAGGTCAGCCGCGGGCGGGGTGATCGCTCTAAAAGAAGAAAATGTTGCCCGCTACCTAAGAAGCAATATCGCTCTGATGGAGAAGATGATTGAAGAGGGTTATCAATCAGCCGACACCCTGCGCCGCCGTCTTGAAGCCTGCCGAGCGTGGCTCCAAAACCCTTCTCTGTTGCGCCGGGATGAGACCGCCGAATATGCGGCCGTAATCGAGGTCAATCTTGAAGAAATCGTCGAACCGATTCTGGCCTGCCCCAACGACCCCGACGACGTCCGTCTATTAAGCGAAGTCTCTGGCGATAAAATTGATGAGGTTTTTATCGGCTCTTGCATGACTAACATCGGACATTTTCGGGCTGTGGCCCGAATTTTCGAAGGCGCCCCCTATTTAGCTACTCGAGTCTGGCTCACGCCGCCAACCAAAATGGATGCGGCCCAGTTGATGCGGGAAGGTTTGTATTCTGTGTTTGCTTCCGTCGGCGCTCGAACAGAAGTGCCCGGCTGTTCTTTGTGCATGGGAAACCAGGCTCGGGTCAGACCAAAGGCCACGGTTTTTTCTACCTCCACGCGCAACTTTGATGACCGGATGGGTGACGGAGCCAGGGTTTATCTTGGCTCAGCGGAGCTCGCCGCGGTCTGTGCTCTGAAAGGAGCTATCCCCACACCTGAAGAATACTTAGCAATAATGAAGGAAAAAGTCTTGCCTCAAGCTGACCAGATTTACCGCTATCTTCAGTTTGATGAGATAAAGGAAGGCACGCTTCATTATTCTGGTCAATATTAAAAAAAGATACTAACCGCTGAAGGGCGGGAATTTCGTAAGGAGAATAGTTAAATGATTGAACTTCACGGAAAGAAGGCCTTAATCACCGGAGGAAGCCGTGGCATTGGTCGAGCCACCGCGATTCTTTTGGCCCAAGCCGGCGCTGATGTGGCGATTAATTATGTTCGCAACGACGCCGCGGCCGCCGAAGTTAAAAAAGTAATAGAAGAGTTTGGCCGCCAGGCTTTGACAATTAGGGCTGATATCTCACGCGAAGAAGAGGCCAGAGAGCTGGTCGAAAAGGTGGCGGCCGAGTGGCGTAGACTTGATTACGTGGTTAATAATGCTGGTATCTGGACATATGGAGAGATGGGGCAGATGAGTCGCCAAGTTTGGGAAGAGACGATGCGCCTGAACCTCGATGCGGTTTTTTACGTAATCAATGCGGTGGTTCCTTTGATGCAAAAGCAGGGGGGAGGAGTAATCGTCAATGTTTCTTCGACGGCCGCGGTCAGGGGCGAGGCCTATCATTCCCACTATGCTGCCAGTAAAGGAGCACTCCATTCCTTGACCAAATCCTTAGCCGTGGAATTGGCTCCCTATGGGATTCGTATTAATTGTGTGGCTCCTGGTTGGGTGGATACTGACATGTGTGCGGAGGTTTTTGCTGACCCTGAATTTCGGCGGTCGGTCCAGAATTCCATCCCCTTAAAAAGAATCCCTCCACCAGAAGACATTGCGGGGCCAATTCTCTTTCTCCTGTCTGATTTAGCTCGTCATATCACCGGCACCGTCCTTCATGTCAACGGCGGGTCAGTCCTCTGCGGAAGTTAGCTTGCCAAGTAGCTTGTTTTTTGATAAGAAGAAAGCATTCCGAAAGGAGGCTTAAAATGGAGGAAGAGATTGGTCGGATAACCCATTACTTTTCGCGGCTTGGTGTGGGAGTAGTGGAACTCGTGGCTGGCGAGCTTCGGGTGGGGGATACGATTCACATCAAGGGTCATACCACGGATTTCTACCAAAAGGTGGAATCGATGCAAGTTGAACACCAGCAAGTGTCGGTGGCTAAAAAAGGCGATTCTATCGGTCTCAAAGTAATTGACCAGGTGCGGGAGCATGACAAAGTCTTCCGTGTCAGCGAAGACTGATTGGGTGTTAATTAATCCTTAGTCTAAAATCAGGTTTTGGCCTCGAGGAGGAGCTATGAGTCGAAGTCAAAGCCAGCTCAAAAGAAAGCTCGGCGAAGACACTGCTTCACTCCGGCGTGGTCTCCGACGCTGGGAACGGGCCTTTAAAGAAGAGCTTGGGCTTGGCGGCGGCGAGACCAGCAAGGCCACCTCAATTTCTGGGCGGCCAATTAAGGCTCTTTATACTCCGCTTGATTTAAAGGATTTTGATTTTTGGCGCGACTTAGGGTTTCCGGGAGAATATCCCTTTACTCGAGGTATCCATCCCACTATGTACCGAGGCCGGCTGTGGACGATGCGGCAGTTTTCTGGTTTCGGGTCAGCGGAAGACACCAATCGCCGGTTTAAATACCTGTTATCGCTGGGACAAACCGGGTTGAGTGTGGCTTTTCATTTGCCCACTTTAATGGGGATTGATTCTGACCATCCTCTGGCTCAGGGCGAGATTGGCAAGTGTGGCGTCGCCGTTGACAGCCTGGCGGATATGGAGATTCTTTTTAACGGCATTCCCTTAGACAAAATAACTACTTCCATGACCATCAACCCGCCGGCGGCCGTTCTCTGGGCAATGTACATTGCCGTAGCGGAGAAGCAAGGCGTCTCACCCCAGGTCATCTCGGGGACGATTCAAAACGATATTCTCAAGGAGTATATAGCCCAGAAGACATATGTCTTTCCGCCCCGGCCATCGATGAAGTTGGTCGTCGATACCTTCGAGTACGGAGCCAAAGAAGTACCCCGCTGGAATACTATTTCTATCTCTGGATATCATATCAGAGAAGCGGGCGCCACGGCCGTTCAAGAGCTGGCTTTTACCCTGCGAGACGGAATCGAATACGTTGAGTGGGCCTTGGAGAGGGGCCTGAAAATAGACGAATTTGCCCCTCGGCTGTCATTTTTCTTTAACTCCCATAATGATTTCTTCGAGGAAATTGCTAAATTCAGGGCAGCCAGAAAAATCTGGGCAGAAGTTATGCGCGAAAGGTTCGGCGCCAAAAAGGAGCGCTCCTGGTGGTTGCGCTTTCATACCCAGACTTCGGGAGTATCTCTTATGGCTCAGCAGCCATACAACAATATTATCCGTGTAGCCATCCAAGCCCTTGCCGCCGTTCTCGGCGGCACCCAGTCTCTTCACACTAACTCCTTGGATGAGACCTATGCTTTACCCTCAGAACAGGCGGTAACTATTGCCCTTCGAACGCAACAGATAATTGCTTATGAGAGCGGTGTCGCCAACACTATTGACCCTCTCGGTGGAAGCTATTATGTCGAAAAATTAACCCAGGAGATGGAAGAGGAGGCCAAGGCATATATCAGGAAAATTGATAATCTCGGGGGCATGGTCAAGGCTATAGAACTGGGTTTTCCCCAGAAGGAAATTGCCGACAGCGCCTATTCCTATCAGCAAGCGGTGGAGAAAAAGGAAAAAATTATTGTCGGGGTTAATGCCTTCGAGATGGAACATGAGCCCATCCCTATCCTGGAAGTCGACCCAACGGTGGCGGAGCATCAGTTGGCCCGACTCCGGGAGGTAAAAAGAACCAGGAACAAGCTTCTGGTCAAGCAATCCTTAGCTGACCTGAAAAGGGCGGCTCAGGACGAGGTAAACCTTATGCCCTTTATTCTTAAATGTGTGCGAGCTTATGCTACGGTTGGCGAGATTATGGACGCCTTAAAAGAGGTCTACGGGGTTTATGAAGAGCCAACGACCTATTGATAAATGAAAACTCAGGAGGCCAAGATGAAGGAGAAAAAACGGCCAGGAAAACAAGCCCCGGCAAGCCTTGAGCCCAGTCAGAAAGCCTGGCCTCCCCATCATCAGCCGAGGCTCAGAGTCCTTATCGCTAAGCCTGGACTTGACGGCCATGACCGGGGAGCCAAGGTTATTTGTCGGGCGCTGAGGGATGCCGGCATGGAAGTAATATATACTGGACTAAGACGGACTCCAGAAGAAATCGTTAACGCCGCCATTCAGGAGGATGTGGACCTTATTGGCTTAAGTATTCTCAGCGGCGCCCATAACGTGCTTTTCCCTCGGATTATGAACTTACTGCGGAAAAGAGGAGCCAGCGATATACCTGTCATTGCCGGCGGCATTATTCCGGAAAAGGATATCCCCAGGCTGAAAAAAATCGGCCTGGCTGAAATTTTCCTCCCTGGTACTCCGACTCAGGAGATTATTCAGTGGGTCAAAGAGCATATCCCAGAAAGAAGCAAGAAGAAAGCAATTAACTCTTGACAGGAAAGTTTTATTTTGATAATCAAGGGAAAGGTTTTATGAGCCAGAAGAAGTTTTTATCGTTGATAATTATTCCTCACACGCGGGGGACTACCAGGACAATCACTATCTCGCGGCGAGCCAGCCGCGTGCTTTTTTCAGTCCTGGCCACAGCGACAATAATTCTCATTGGCTTTTTGGTAGATTATTTCAGCATGAACGTCACCCGCGCCAAATACCGTCTTCTCTTAAGTGAAAACCAGGAACAAAAAAAGGTTATTACCTCTTATGAGAATTCCGTCCAGCAACTAACGGCCAAGATTCAGGCCTTCGAGAATTATGCGCGAAAACTTAATGTCATGGCTGGCCTCCGTTCGCCAGAAGCGCTCAAAGAGGTTGGCGTTGGCTCCGGGCCTGAAAGTGGTAACGGAGTGAACTCTGGGCCAAGCGATAATTCGGTCGTTGCTAACGTGCCGCTCAGTCAAGTTCAGATGAAAGCAGAACAATTAGAACAAAACCTTGGTACCCTCTTAGATTATTTTGAGCACCAGTCAGTTCGCTTAGCCCAGACACCAACCATCTGGCCAACAGCCGGGTTTATTACCTCTGGTTTTGGCTGGCGTATCGACCCCTTTACCGGCAAACAAACCTTTCACAAGGGAATTGATATTGCGACTAATTTAGGCAATCCCGTCGTGGCCACGGCTGACGGGGTTGTCGTCGAGACAAAGAACGACCGCATCGGCGGCAAAACAATTTTAATCAGCCACGGAGCGGGGCTGAGCACTCTTTTTTATCATCTGGATAAGATTCTGGTTCGGGCCGGTCAGAAAGTAAAAAGGGGCGATATAATTGGCTTAGTGGGCAGGACGGGAAAGGCCTTGGGGCCGCACTTGCATTATGAGGTGCAGGTTAACGGCAAATCAGTTAATCCGCTTCAATACATATTAGAAGAATAGGCTTTAACTTCTCGGTAATTTTTTTGGTCCAAATTTATTGATTGATTCGGTTAGCCGAGTAGCTCGCCAGGCTTAAGTCTCATTCCTAAGGAAAATTCATAAGCCCCCATCTGGCGCCGGTTTTCTCTTTGCAGCTTTTGCAAGCGATAAACTTGGTGGTCGCCGCAGGCGACATCAACACCTTCGTGGTTGATGCAGATAATCTCCCCTGGTTTGGCGATTAAATTCGAGGTTGGTCGCAGCGCGCCGCGATGAACCTTAACTAACTCTCCCCGGCAATAGGTAAATGCGCCTGGCCAGGGATAAAGAGCTCTAACCTGGCGGTCTATTCTGGCCGCTGGACTGGTCCAATCAAGGCGACCTTGGTCTTTTTCAATCTTGGGGGCATAGGTAGCCAGGGAATGATTCTGGGGCCGCGGGGTTATTTGGTTGATTTCATCCAGCGTTCTTAGAAGGAGGTCGGCGCCAAGGACGGCCAATCGCCGCTCTAATTCTTCGGCATTTTCTTCTGGCAAAATCGGGACTTCAATTTGACTGAGGATATCGCCCTCATCCATTTTTTCATTGAGCTGGAAAATGGTTACGCCTGTTTTTTCCTCACCATTCAGGAGAGCCCAGGCCACAGGGCAGGCTCCCCGATATTTAGGCAAGAGAGAAAAATGGACGTTGACAGCTTTAAACGGTGGGAAATAGATGAGTTCAGCTGGCAGTAGCTGGCCAAAGGCGACCACGACAATTATGTCGGGCGAAAGAGAGCTAATTAAATCCAGAGCCTGTTTATCCCGTCTAATTTTGTCCGGTTGAATTACTGGGAGCTGATAACGCAAGGCCAAGGTTTTTACTGGGGGCTGCTTTACTTTTTGGCCCCGGCCCGCCGGCCGGTCAGGCTGGGTTACAACCAGTTTAATCGAATGTCCGGCCGCGATTAGTTTTTCTAAGGAAGGAAGGGCAGGCTCGGGTGTGCCAAAAAAAACGATGTTCATTCCTTGGAAGATAAACCTAATTGGCGTTGCAATCGACGGCGGAGAAGCTGGCGTTTAAGAGGCGAGAGGCGGTCCACAAAAAGCCGGCCTTCTAAATGGTCCAGTTCATGACAAAAAACGCGAGCCAAAAGGTCGAAGGCCTCGATTTTTATTTCCTGGCCGGTCAGACTAAGACCTCGGACCAGGAGGCGTGCCGGCCGCCTCACTTTTTCTCTTATTTCGGGAACAGAAAGGCAACCTTCCTCTTCGATGGACTCGCCTTCTGCCTCTAAAATTTCCGGGTTGATCATGATGATTAACTCATCGGGTTTTTCTCCGACAGACAAGTCGACTGTAATCAGCCTCTGGCTTACGCCAACCTGGGGCGCAGCTAAACCAATCCCGGGCGCCGCATGCATTGTTTCTACCATATCTTTAGCTAAAGATAAGATTTTTTCATTAATATCTTGAATGGCCTCGGCAGGGCGATGAAGCACGGGGTGGCCATATTTGACTATTTTTCTCAGAGCCATGTTTTTATTTTATCAGATAGAATTTATTGGTTCAAAGTGTGGCCTCTCATAAAAGTCGCCGACCTTTTGCTGAAATAGCCTGGCCTGGAGCCGTCTCTAAGCAGGAGGAAAAAAGTAAAATAATGAAAACTGTTAAATTTTTAAAACCGCGACCGCAGGGCTTAAAGACGAATTTCTTATGGTAAATTTATCTTAGGAAAGATAACCAGACCGACATTTTCTTTTTCATTATATTCAATGTTGACGCCAAATGGCTCTGATAACCTCTTCAGGTCGCTAATAATTTTTTGGCCTAAGACAGCGTCAACCAGAAGAGGTCTTCCCATCACCCACCGTGGCTGGCCAAATCCAAGAGAGATGGGAATTAACTTTGTTTGTCTCAGTTCTTTCTCTTGCCATATCAAGCAGGGAACAACTGATTCCCAGTACTCAGGCTGGCTGGGAAAGCCTCATCGGTCCGAATCATAGCGAGCCTCATTAAAATCGGCGACATGTTTATCTTCACCCAACCGATAAGTCTCATAATTATCCTGGGGCAAACGAAGGGGCGTTTCATTCTGAAAAATAAAATTTCCTATTAGCTTAACGCTCTCCAGGATACGATTATTTATTTCTTACGACCTAAAAGACTTTCTTCAAAAACTCTTCGTCGAACCGCTGTCTACAAGCTTTCTGGCGGCTTTATTTTATTTCTTCAGGTTTACCCACCCAAATCTGGAAGAACCATTTCAAATTATGGCCGTCGGAGGAGCGGGTTCTTCGGCGCGGCCCGCATTGCGAAGCGGGACGGCAACGAGATAAAGCCCGATTATCCCGAGAAAGACAAGGCCCAAAAGATAGCTGGGGACCGCAAAAATTCCCGGAATTTTAACGTTGAAAAAGGTTAAGGCTGCTCGAAGCAGGCCAGTCAGGGCTTCACCGGCGATTAAACCTGAGGCCAGGAGAATGCCTGTGTTTTCCATTCGCGCCTTTTGAGCTTCGTTAAAACTCTTCTTTGCGGCCAATTTATCGACAACTGCCTTAATCATCCCGCCGCAAAATATTGCAAAGGTGGTCTCAAGCGGCAAGTACATGCCCACGGCCACCAACATCGGTGAGCGGACCTGAACTAAAATTAGGGCAAAGCCCATAAACATGCCGACAACTACCAACGGCCAGGCCATCTCTCCCCCCACAATTCCCTGCGAAAGAGCCGCCATTAAGCCGGCTTGAGGCGCCGGAAGCTCCTTGCTGCCGAAGGTAAAGGCGCCATGCAAGATCATTAACGGGAAGAAAAGAATAAGCGAAGAAGCCAGCACACCGATGAGGTCGCCAACCTGCATCTTCCAGGGAGTGCCGCCCAAGATATGTCCAACTTTGAGGTCTTGAAGCATTTCTCCGGCTACCGCCGAAGAAACACACACCACAGCAGCTACCCCTAAGACTGCCGCCACGCCGCTTATGCCAGTTGCGCCGATCAAGACCATCAGAATAGCGGCAATAATCAGCGTGGAAAGGGTAAGCCCTGAGATTGGATTATTGGACGAGCCGATTGTCCCGACCAGGTTACCTGAAACAGCAGCAAAGAAAAATCCCGCTAAAGCCATCACTAATGCCGCCACAATCGCTGCCCCAAAAGTTCCGGCAAAGACCCGGTAGACAAAGACCATCAAGATAACCGAAATAGCCAAGCCACTGAAAACGTATCGGAAATCCAAATCGCGTTCTAAACGGGAGACTTGTTCAACTTGGCCAGCTGCTTTTTTTACATCACTGATAGAGCGCTTCAAGCCTGCTCCCAAATTTTTCCTCATCCGATACAGGGTGAAACCAGCCCCAACGAGCATCCCGCCAACAGCAATCGGTCTAATTATGAATCGCCAAACATTTCCGACCATTGCCTCCCAGCCGACTTCAGCCAGGCTGGCCTGAGGACCGTAAAACGAGGTCACCAGTTGGGGACCAAGAAAATAGACAAGAAGGGGAGCGAAGAGACCCCAGGCAAGCACTCCGCCAGCAAAGTTAAGGGAGGCGAGACGCGGCCCAATTATGTAGCCAACTCCGATATAGGCTGGATAAATTCCCGGTCCCGCCACGGCCACTGTTCCGCCTGTGCCCAAGGTAGGCGAGGTTTTGCTTGTACCCAATCGAACAAAGCTGGCGCCAATCGAGCCCACTTTGATGATAAAATCCTTGGAGGCGGCAAAAAGACGGACTACGCCCAGGGCATAAATTAACGCGCCAACGCCCATTGCTTGAAACAAAAATTTGGCTCCAGCGCTTCCCTTCTGACCGGCTTTGTGAATTTCAGAGGCGGCAACTGATTCGGGAAAAGGAAGTTCCGGGTCAGTTACCATCACCCGACGAAGAAAAGTAACAAAAAGAATACCGAGGAGACCGCCAACGAACATTAGGGCTGAAGATTTAATATAGGCATCAGCGGTATTGAAATTAGTCCAGGCGCCCACAATCAGGAATGCAGGAATGGTAAAGATAGCTCCCGCAGCCACGGACTCGCCAATAGAGCCCACAGTTCGGGCAAAATTTTCTTCTAAGATAGACCCCTTCAGGAGCTTTAAGACAGCCATGCCGATTACCGCTGCCGGATAAGTAGCCGCGATAGTCATGCCCGCCCGCAGGCCAAGATAGGCATTGGCCGCGCCTAAAACGACCGTCATTAAAAGGCCAAGAATAAGGGCCCTAACTGTAAACTCTCTGAGGTCAGTCTTTTCAGGCACAAAAGGTTCGTGTTTCATCGGACGACTCCTTTCTTGATTATGCCTTATGTATATTCAAACTGCTGAGCCCAAGTCAAGCTAAAATGGATGCTTGATAAAAGCGGCCCTGGCCGCTCCTAATCCATCAGGCGAAGGGAATTAGCCAAAATATGTAAGCCGAAATGGCAAATCTCTTGGAATTATTTGAAAAATTAGATAGAATATGCTTTCGGAAGAAGACAATGGGTTTAATAAGCTGGATCAAAGACCGGATATTATGTGACCTGGCTGTTGACTTAGGGACAGCCAATACGCTGGTTTATCTTAAGGGTAGAGGCATTGTAGTCAACGAGCCCTCGATTGTGGTTATAAATAAAAATACGGGAAAAGTTGAGGCCGTCGGCGCCAGAGCTAAGGAAATGCTGGGAAAAACACCGGCCAACGTGGTCGCCATCAAACCCCTGCGGGATGGAGTTATCGCCGATTTTGAAATTGCTGAGAAAATGCTCGATTTTTTTATTCGCAAGGCGACTAATAACCGAGGATTCTTACTTCGGCCAAGGATCGCTATCGGGATTCCTACCGGGATTACTCAGGTCGAAAGGCGAGCTGTAAAGGATGTGGCTTTACGGGCCAAGGCTTCAGAAGTTTATCTTATTGAGCAACCCATGTCGGCGGCCATCGGCGCTGATTTGCCGATTTCTGAACCTACGGGTAACATGGTCGTTGATATCGGCGGGGGGACGACGGACATCGCCGTGATTTCGCTAAATGGCATTGTTTTTAACCATTCGATTCGGATTGCCGGCAACGAGATGGATGAACAAATCATCCAGTATCTAAAAAAGAAATATAATCTCCTCATCGGGGAAAAAACGGCCGAAACAGTGAAGATGCAGATAGGGTCGGCTTATCCTTTGGATGAGCCTTTAACCATGGAAATCAAAGGTCGGGATCTAAGAGAAGGTATCCCGAAGACAATTGTCGTTGATGACCAAGAAATCCGCGAAGCGCTGGAAGATGTGGTGGCGGCGATAGTCAATGCAGTTCGCATTGCCTTGGAGCGAACTCCGCCCGAGCTTTCGGCTGATATCATCGACCGGGGAATCGTCCTCACGGGCGGCGGGGCGCTGCTTAAAAATTTGGATAAACGGCTGAGAGAAGAAACCCAATTGCCAGTTTTTATAACCGAGGACCCTCTCTCTACGGTGGTCATGGGGGCTGGCAAAATGCTCGATGATATCGAGCTGCTCAAAAAAGTCGCGGTTAATTGAGCTTCACCAATCAGGGAGGTTTATGGCCCTTCCCTTGAAGGAAAGAAAAGCCTTTCGGCTCTTTTCCCTACTAATTCTTGGCCATCTTGTCCTTATCTCCCTTCAGGTGCCTCGTTCTGAGGACGGAACTTTGTTCAAGCAGGCTTTTTTGGCCGTTCTTACGCCCCTTCAGGCGGCTATGAGCGGGATGAGCCGAGAAATCAGTGGCTTCTGGAACAATTATTTGCTTTGGCGTGATATCAGAGAACAAAACCAGAAGTTAAGGGACGAGGTTTTTTACCTTCGCCAGGAAAATATTCTGTTAAAAACTGTGCTTCAGAGGCTGGGGGAGGAGGCAGAGATAAGAGAGCGTCTAAAAAATCTTTCTTCGTCGCTCATTGTGGCGGCGGTCGTGGGGAGTGATGCGGCCAACATTTATAAATCCATAGTAATCAACCGGGGGGAAAAACATAAAATTAAAGCTGATATGGTAGTGCTTGACCCTCAGGGGAACCTGGTTGGTCGCGTAATTAATCCTGTGTTAGCTTGGACGAGCCGGGTTCAGTTAATAACTGATGATACCAGCGGCGTCGGTGCCGTTACCACTGGCAAGGGAGTTTCTGGGGTGCTGCGTGGCGATGGCCACGGCCGCTGCTATTTGGACTATGTCCTCGTTTCTTCGGCCGAAATAAATGTGGGTGAGGAGGTGGTTACTTCCGGGTTTGACGGGATTTATCCTGCCGGCATCCCTCTGGGCCGAGTTCTGGCCGTTTCTCGGGAGGGGACGCTCTTCAGGAAAATAATAATCGAACCCTTTTTTCAACTGAATGGGTTAGTCCAGGTAGGGGTCTTGGCTTTTGACCTCAAAAAATTTTAGCAGGTTTAGATGCGTCATTGGTCTAAGTCGTCGTTAATTATCCTGCTGGCGCTCTTACTTCAGTTCCTCTGGCGGTCAACCCCGCGAACGATAAACGACCTTTTTAATTTTTTTTCCGTTATCGTCGTTTATTTAGCTTTGCGCTACGGAGAAATAGCGGGGGCCTTAAGCGGGACCGTCGCCGGCTTGGCCCAGGACGCCTTGTCCCTTCATGTTTTCGGGCTGGCCGGGCTAACCAAGACCGGTCTTGGGTTTGGTGTTGGCTTGGCTTTCCGCAAACTAAATCTTCAGCCCTTAGGTCGACAGCTCTTGATTTTATTTTTTGCCTGCTGGTTTGAACTGCTGGCTTGGACTGGCCTGGCTTATTTAACCTTTGCCTTGAAAGCCCCGCTTTGGTCCGGGAGCTTCTGGCTTCAGCCGCTGACGACAGCGCTCATCACCGGCCTCCTTTTTCATCTTACTAACCGCTGGACTAAAGAATGATGGCTAAAATAAAAAAATATTTATAATTCCGATGGGAAAAGAGAAGATTTATGAAGATTTCACTTTCCTCCACCGACGGGTGAGAAGCAGCCTTTATCTTTTGGCTATTTCCTTTATCTTTCTGGTCATTGGATATTGGAAAGTTCAAATCCTTGACCACCGCCACTATTGGTCGTTGGCCGAGGCTAATCGTTTGCGTGAAGTCACGATTCCTGCCCCGCGGGGTTGCTTTTACGACCGTAATGGCCTTGTTTTGGCTGATAATATCGCTTCTTATAAGGCTTGCCTTATTCGGGAGAACAATCCTGACTGGAAAAAGTCTCTGGCAAAAATCGCTGAACTTCTCCAGCTCGAGGAAACAGTGCTTCAAAGCCGCATTGAAAAGTATGCGAACCAACCCTACTTTTTTCCTGTGGTCATCAAGGATAACCTGAGTTTAGAAGAAGTAGCTCAAGTAGAAGCGCGGCGGTTAGAGTTTCCTGAACTCTCTATTGAGCGTGAGCCACGAAGATTTTATCCTTTTGGGTCTCTTACCGCCCATGTCGTAGGTTATTTACAAGAAATTTCTTCGGCCGAGCTCAATTCCGGTCAATTCAAGGGAAAGGTAATGGGAGATTTGATCGGCAAGACTGGCTTGGAAAAAACCTATGAATCCTGGTTAACGGGTGAAGACGGGAAAAAATTGGAAATAGTTGACAGCTTAGGCAGGAGCCATGGGGAGTATGGGCGAGTGGAACCAAAGCCTGGCCATGACCTTCATTTAGCGCTTGATTTTGACTTGCAAGCCAAGGCCCAGAGTCTTCTGGAGGGAAGGGAAGGGGCCATTGTGGCTCTCGCGCCGCATACGGGAGAGGTGCTCGCTATGGTCAGCTCTCCTACCTTCGACCCTAATAAGTTTGTATCCCGTTTTTCCTCCAAGGAGTGGGAGGAGCTTTTTTCTCGCCCCGACCATCCGCTGGAGAACCGGGCCATTCGGGGGCTTTATCCTCCTGGCTCAGTGTTTAAGCTTACCGTCGCTCTGGCCGGCCTACAAAAAAGAATTATTTCCCCCGAGACCACTTTTTTCTGTCCCGGAGAAGCTGAATTTTATGGCCGGGTTTTTGCTTGCTGGCAACGAGGCGGTCATGGTTGGGTTAATTTGCCTGAAGCTATCAAGAATTCCTGCAATATTTATTTTTATAACGTTGGTCGGCGACTGGGTATTGAAGATTTAGCTGATTTTGGTCGCGATTTGGGTTTTGGGGCCAAGACCGGGATTGATTTGCCTGGAGAGAAAGAAGGCCTAGTTCCTGACCCCAAATGGAAGAAAGAGACCCAGGGAACGGAGTGGTTTGCTGGGGAGACTATTTCGGTTTCCATTGGACAGGGGCCGATTCAGGTAACACCCCTTCAGGTAGCGGCTCATACGGCTCTGGTGGCCAATCGAGGCCAAAGAATAAGACCGCACTTAGTCTTGGATAAAATGGCCAGGGTTAATAGAGAAGCAGAGGAGATGGGGCTGACCGAACCGAAAGTAGAGGCGAATTATTTTGAGAAAGTGATAGAAGGAATGTGGCGTTCGGTGAACGACTCAGGAACAGGCCATTTGGCTCTGGTGGAGGGCTTTGATGTTTGCGGCAAGACAGGTTCCACTCAGGTGATCAGCCGAGAAAAAGCAGAAAAGTTGGGCTTAGTTATTAAGCCTCATTCCTGGTTTACTGGGTTTGCACCCCGAAATAACCCCAGCATAGTGGTGACGGTGGTAGTGGAATTTGGGGGGTTGGGTGGAGCCTCAGCCGCTCCCTTAGCTCGAGAAATGTTTGCTTTGTATAAAGAAAAATTAAACCATGATTGACCGACGTCTCTTACGAGAAATTGACGGCCTGACTATCGGACTTATCATCGTTCTGTCGCTTATCGGCGTTCTTTTTATCTATAGTTCTTCTTATTATTTGTCCAGCCAGTATTATGCCAAGCAAATTCTATTCCTGTTAATAAGCGTGGCGGGCCTAATTTTAGCTCTGGCAATTGACTACCAATACCTGCTGATTTTTTCTTTACCAATTTATATCGTGATAAACCTAATATTGCTCGTCACCTTGTTTTTGAGCCGTCAGATTGCCGGGATGCGAGGCTGGTTGGTTTTCCCCTTTTTCCGCCTTCAGCCCGCTGAAATCGCCAAGGTTGCTCTTATTTTAATGTTAGCCTCTTTTTTCTCTCAGTATCGACGCGAAAGGCTTACCCTTCAGAGCATTTTTGGCAGTGTCGGTTTGACGGCGGCGCCCTTTTTATTAGTTCTCTTCCAGCCCGACCTGGGGACCGCTGCCTGCTACCTTCCCTTGCTTCTTGCCTCTCTCTTCTTGGCTGGCTTGAGTCGGCGGGCTATGGCTTTATTGCTTGTTTTGGCTCTCATTGTCGGCGCTTTCAGCTGGCATTTTTATCTTAAAGATTACCAGAAGAAAAGATTAATCACGGTTATTGCTCCTTATCAAGACAAGCGAGGCGCCGGCTATCACCTGCTTCAGTCGAAGATTGCTATTGGCTCTGGCGGTTTCTCAGGCAAAGGCTTCAAGAAAGGAACGCAGAGCCAGCTGCGTTTTCTCCCCGCTCGACATACCGACTTCATTTTTTCCGTTATTTCTGAGGAGTTTGGTTTTCTTGGCAGCTTCGCCGTTCTTCTCCTGTTTTTCTGGCTAATCTGGCGCCTGCTGCGCTCGGTCGAACTGGCCAGAGATAGAGCCGGCAAGTATATTATTTTTATGGTGGCTTGTCTCATTGCCTATGAAACCTTGATTAACATCGCCATGGTTATCGGCTTTTTTCCAGTTGTTGGCATTCCCTTACCTTTTTTAAGCTATGGCGGCTCCTCGCTTTTAACCCACTTTTTGGCTGTGGGCTTGGTGCTCAACGTGAGAATGAGGCGGCTGGCTAATGTCTGAAAATTACCCCTGGCAGGAAAATAAAGCCTTCTTTGACGTGCTTCGTTTAGTCCAGAAACCCGGCCGATATACTGGTGGAGAATGGAATAGCTGGCGAAAGGACCCGCACCAAGCTAAGACTAAGATAGCCCTGGCTTTTCCCGACGCTTATGAGGTCGGGATGTCCTATTTAGGGCAAAAAATTCTTTATGAAATTATTAACTCTCAACCTGACCTTTTGGCTGAAAGAGTTTTTGCTCCCTGGCCGGATATGGAAGCTGAGCTGAGGCGGCGGGGTTGGCCTCTTTTTACTCTCGAAAACCGGCTCCCCCTTCGCTCGTTTGATATAGTTGGTTTTTCTCTCCTTTACGAGCTAAATTACAGTAATATTTTAACCATTCTTGACCTTGGCCAGATTCCCTTCCGGGCTGAAGCCAGAGATGAAACCGCGCCTTTAGTCATAGCTGGAGGGCCAGGGGCCTTTAATCCCGAGCCTTTGGCGCCCTTTTTTGACCTTTTTCTGTTGGGTGACGGAGAAGAGGCGATTTTAGAGATTATCCGGACATATCAAAAGCTACGCAAAGAAGGAATGAATCGCCGCTCTCTCCTGAAACATTTAGCCTCGGTCGAAGGAGTTTATGTGCCTCTTTTTTATGAAGCCCGGAGAGGAGGACGCTCTTCCTTGCTGACAGTGAAGCCCAAGGAGGACGTTCCCCAGATTATTAGCAAAAGAATCTTGAGGCAATTTGACCAAGCGCCCTTTCCCATTTCGATTATTGTTCCCAATATCGAAATTATCCACGACCGGGTGGCGGTGGAGGTGGCGCGGGGTTGCCCGCAAAAATGCCGTTTTTGTCAGGCCACGAGCCTTTATTTTCCCTTTCGGTTTCGCCACCCGCAAAAAGTCTTGGAGACAACTCTCTCCAGCCTGAAGTCGACAGGCTATGAAGATGCTTCCTTAATGGCTCTTTCTATTGGCGATTACCCTTATTTTGATGAGCTTATCCAGGCGTTAATGGTGGAGTTAGAGAAACGTTGCATTTCCCTCTCGCTTTCTTCCCTCCGGCCATCTGGGTTGACCGCAGAGGCGGTTAGAAATATTGGCCGCGTCCGGAAAACCGGTTTTACCATTGTGCCTGAAGCCGGCAGCGAGCGTTTACGCCAAGTAATCAACAAGAATTTAAGCGAGCCGGAAGTGCTTCGAGCCGCGGAATTAGCTTTTAAGCACGGCTGGCGAATTTTGAAACTATATTTTATGTTTGGCCTGCCTACGGAGACCAAGGAGGATTTAGACGGCATCGTCAAACTGACGGAGGAAATTCTCAGCTTGGGCCGAAAGATTCTACGCCGTCCGCCCTTAATTAATTTGAGTCTTTCACCCTTCATCCCCAAGCCCCATACTCCTTTTCAGTGGTTAGCCATGAGCCGTCGTCAGGAATTAGAAGAAAAGTTGGCTTATCTTAAATCCCAGTTACGCCGCCTTCCTTCGGTTAAGGTTAAAGATAGGTCAGTCGAAATGGCCCAGTTAGAGGCTATTTTTTCCCGCGGCGACCGTCGCTTGGCCGACGTTTTAGAAAGAGCCTGGAGGAACGGGGCGCGGTTTGACAGTTGGGGAGACCGTCTTCAATGGCCTTTGTGGGAAGAGTCTTTTAATTCTCTTGGCCTATCAATCCAAGATTATCTCAGTTCTTTTGACCTGGCAGCGGAATTGCCTTGGGATCACTGCCATTTGGGAATTGAAAAGGAATATCTTAAAAAAGAATTGGCTAAAGCTCTACGGGGGGAAACAACTCCTTCTTGTCTCGATAACAAGTGCCGGGAATGTCTGGGCTGTTCTGCTCCTGAACTCTTCAAGCCAAAATTGTCTGAAGCTTCGGCTTGGAAAATACCCCGGCCAAATAATAGCATAAAAAGAGCCAAGCCAATTCAGCCGACTTTTCGTTATCTTGTTTTTTATGAGAAAGCTGGCGAAGCCCGCTTCTTAGGGCATCTGGATTTTATGAGAGCCATATCCCGGGTTCTTCGCCGGGGCGGCGTACCAGTAGCCTTTTCTGAGGGCTTTCACCCCAAGATTAAACTCAGCTTTCCGCCACCTTTGCCCTTAGGCATGGAAGGTTATCGAGAGTGCTTTGAGTTTAAGTCGCTTGAACCTTTAGAATCTGGGGCCTTTTTAAACGCCACCAACGACCTCCTTCCCAAAGGGGTCAGGTTCATTGAATTGCGAGTCATCCCAGGGAAAGCTCCAGCTCTTGCCGAGCGGCTGGAGGCAGCGGTTTATTCCCTGTCTCTGACTTATCTAAGAGTCAATGAAGAATTAAAAGAAAATTCTATCTCCGATGATCCGATTTTTCTCTGGCTTCAGGAAAAGGTCAAAGAAGTCGCCCCTTCCCTTGACCCGAGGATAAGAGCCTGGTTGTCAGCTCCTTTGAATAAGCTTTTTCTTCGTTTTCCCGTGGCTGGAGGCGGCCTCAGGCCGCAGGATTTTCTCCAACAGCACCTTGGTCTGGAGGGAATGGCGTTTTACTTGGCCCGAGAGGGATTCATTTTTAAAGAAGAAAAAGAAAATTGACATCCTTGGCAAATTAAAATATAAGCGAAAACTGTGATTATCTAAGCTTAGATTGGTGTAAGGAGGTCAAAGTGATTGATTTTAGTCTAACAGAAGAACAACAGGCTCTCCAAGCGATGGCCAGAGAGTTTGCGCTTAAGGAAATGAGGCCAAACGCCGCCCGTTATGACCGGGGCGACGCCTTTCCTCAGGAGATAATGGAAAAGGCCTTTGCCGCTGGGTTTTTGACTTGTAACATCCCTGAAGAATATGGGGGCGGAGGGTTGGGTGACGTGGACACAGTCGTGGTGAGCGAGGAATTAGCTGCCGGCTGTGCGGGCATGTTCACCACCATCATGGCAAACGCCCTGGCTTTTACGCCGATTATTCTTTTCGGGACGGATGAACAAAAAAAGAAATTTCTTACGCCCTTTACCAGAGAAATGGGTTTTGCCTCTTTTTGCCTAACAGAAAGGGAGGCTGGTTCAGATGCTGGGTCTTTAAAAACCAAGGCCGAGAAAAAAGGCTCGGAATATATAATTAACGGGTCTAAGTGTTTTATCACTAACGGCGGAATAGCTCGGCTTTATGTCGTTTTTGCTCTCACTGACCCGGAAAAAGGAGCCCGGGGGATAAGTGCCTTCATTGTCCCCCGAGATACGCCGGGAATAGTTATCGGCAAAGAAGAGGATAAGTTGGGGCACAGAGCATCGAACACAGTCGAGCTGTTTTTTGAGGATGTTCGCGTCCCCCAGGAAAATCTTTTAGGCAAAGAGGGGCTTGGTTTTATAGTGGCGATGAGAACTTTGGATAAAACCAGGGTTTCAGTAGGCGCCGCGGGAGTCGGGGTGGCTAAGGCAGCGCTCGAATATGCTATCGACTATGCCAAAACCAGAACCCAATTCGGCAAACCCATAGCTACCTTTCAGCATATTGCCTTCAAGATTGCCCAAATGGCCATGGAGGTCAATGCTGCCCGCCAGCTGGTTTATTATGCCGCCTGGTTAGCTGACCAGGGAAAACCTTGTGGGAAAGAATCTGCCATGGCTAAGTGCTTTGGTTCTGATGTGGCCATGAGGACAACGATTGATTGCCTCCAGATTTTTGGTGGCTATGGCTATATGAAAGATTATCCGATGGAAAAGTTGATGCGCGATGCCAAACTCCTCCAGATTTATGAAGGCACTAATGAGATCCAGCGATTAATTATTTCTCGCGAAGTCATCGGGCCAATTAAATAACCCCAAGATTTTGAATTAAGAATTTATAAACTTAATCTTAACAGGGGAAATAAAAGGGGTCTTCTGACTTTCTGGCGGGTAAAAATAAGATTAAGGGGCCGGGACCTGAGGTTAGCGCGCGTGCGTAGTTCCCAAGAGGGAAAGGCCCAGACAGAGGAGTGGTTCACAAGACCCAGGAAGAAGGAATAAAGAAGAAAAAAAAGGAGCCTATATAGAAACTTCTGGCCTCAAATTAAAATAGCAAGATATTCTGATGAGCCTTTAGATAGCTCGCCTCGTTCGGGTTTATTGTCTATGAGGCTAATTAAATGAATATAAATAAGACCCGAGAACAATGCAACTGACTTTTTTTAAACTCCGCATCGAAAGGCGGCCTTCCGGCTTTCTGGCGCCTTTATTTTTCCAGGTTTACCCACCCAAGCCTGGAAGAAGCCATGATAGAAAAATTAGCCATTTAAGTAGAGACTTCTCCCCCGAGAAAGGGGAGCTAATTTTGTCTTTAGTAGGTTGTCTCTTCTGTGAAATACTCAGGAATGAGACCCAGGGTTTCGACGCCCGCTCCTTTGGCAATATCGATTAGCTCCATAACGCGGACAAAGGGGAGTTTAGCATCAGCCCGGATGAAAATCGTCTTATCTTGTCGCGTCGAATAAATTGTTCTTAGCCTATCTTGGAGCATATTTAGGTCGATCTGCTCCTGGTTAATCATTACTGAGAGGTCCTTTTTGAGCGTCAGAACAATCAGTCCAGAGGGAACTCCACCCCCTGTATCCTGGGCAGTCTCAGGCAACTTGACGTCAATTCCTTTTTGGACCATAGGAGTAATAACCATGAAGATGATGAGCAGAACGAGAAGGACATCGCACAGGGGAACGACGTTAGGTTCGGCCTTAGCCATTCTTGCCTCCTTATCTTCGGGCTTGGTCTTTAATTCTAAGCCAAATCTTGGGGCTTTGTCAACTAATCAGCCTGATTTCCCGAATATTCGGGCCTGATTATGGAAATTCGGGCTGATAATTGCCTTTTTTTTACTAACACGTTATAGTGAAAAGAGAAATCAGGAGAAAAGGAGGAGGGATGAGAGAGCTTAAGGTCGAAGTAGCTGAAATTAAGGAGCGTTGCGGGGCCAAGCATAAAGTTGGGGACCAGTTTTATATTCGGGGAGAAGGAACAATCGAGATTCCCAAGGGAAAACGCGTTTGCCTTTTCGCTCTGAACAGCCTTTTTCCCTTCCTGACGGCAAAGCAAAGGGAGGACGAGTTGCCCGACGATGATTGGATTGCAGAGACAGAGTACCTAACCTGCCCTGACCCGAAGGGAGTGGTTTTCAGGGTAACCTGTCTCGATTGAAGCGGAAATAGCCGCAAAAAATCAGCCCGCCAAAGTTAGACGCTTTACAGTATCTTCCCAATTAATTTTAGCGGCATAGGCTATAGCTTGCTGACCCATTTTTTCCGCCAAGGAGGCATCGCTCATAATTTTTTCTAAGGAGAGGGCGATGGAATCGGGGTCCGGTGGCACTACTAAACCTGCCCCTGAAGCTGAAACCAGCTCCGCCGGGCCGCCGCTATCTGTACAGGTAATAACTGGCTTGCCCGAAGCAAAAGCTTCGATAGTGACCAACCCATAATCTTCTTGATAAGGGCCGAAAAAGACCGCTCGGCATTCAGCATAAGCTTCAAGCAAAGAGGCCTCGTCAGTCCAGCCTGAGAAGAAGACTCTTTCTTCCAAGTTCAGCTCCCTAACTAAGTGCTCGAGGGTGGTTCTCTCTGGGCCGTCACCGATAATTTTTAATTGGTACGCAGAAGCTCCGCGCCGGGCCAGGGCGTAGATAAGCTGGTCAAGCCGTTTGAGCTTATCAAGCCGCGAAACAGTCAGGATAAAATCTCCGTATTTTTCAGTTCGGTAAGACCGCTGCGGAGGCGGAGGATAGAGGACTTCGGAAGAGATGTGACCCCATTTTTTGAGCCTTTCTTGGATAGTTCTGGATTGAGCAAATATTTTGGTTACTCGATGCTTCAGCAAATAATTATCGAGACGATGGATGACCCATCGTTTTATCCTTTCCTTTACTTTTTTGGGAACTGAAAGAGTCGCTGACCAGTTAGCCCATAAATCATAGTATTCTCGAAAACGATGATTGAGCCAATTGGTATGAACAGGATGGTAGACAGCGTAGCTTGGATAACGGAAAGAGATAACCTGGTCAATCGGTCGGCCCAGGCCATCCTCCCTCAAGTCAGTTAGCCAGTTGGCCGCATAGGCCTGGAAAACTCGGCTGAAGCGGTTTTGAGGAGTTAATATTAGCTCGGCTTCGTGACCATATTCGCGAAGAGCCCTAACCGTGGAGCGAGCGATAATCAAATGACCGCCCTCGATAAAAGGGATGTGGGAAGTGACAACGGCGATTCTCATGACTAAAACTAAAGACGGAGGTCGGTGAAAAAGAAAGGGGTTAAAACAAAACCTAACTGAAGAGAAAGGGGGCAGGAGGGGACGCCGAGTAGAAACTTAATAAAGAACAAGCTAAACAATGAAAGCCAGACCAACATCTATTGCAGAGTCTGGAGAGCTTTTTTATGGCGGTTAGTTTTAAAAACGAGCAAGGCTTTGCCCAGACCGGCGGAAGTTCCATAGCAATAATGGATATCAATGGCCGCGTTGCCGAGGAGGGCGCCGATTTCGGCTCCAGCTCCCACCCGGTCGCCGATTTCGCAAGTAATAACTTTTTGGAGTCGAACTTTATAGCCTAATGACTTGAGGCACTTTTGGGCCAAAGGATTGTTAGAAGTAATAAGATGAAAGATACCCCTGTCTCCGTCCGCATAGGCCCAGAGAGCAATGAGGTTAACTCCGGCATTGGCCAGCGTACTTAGCACCCGGCCTAAAATACCTGGTTCGTTGGGGGTAATAACATAAAGCTCGAATTCTTCCTTAACCTGATACACTTTCGGGCCTCCTAAGAAATCGGTTTATTATATCAAAAATGACCAATTGAACTCAAAAGGTTTTATCGCTATTATAAGAAACCTTACTTATTTCAGGCTTGAGAAATAAAATAAAGGCCTAATCGGAATCGAGTTAAGGAGAAAGCGCATGGTCAAAGAACCTAAGGTAGCCATTATTGACAACTCCCTCTATCCCGACCTCTATAATCCAGTTGGCCACTGGAAAAAATTCTTGCCGGTGCCCTTTAAAGCCTTTCGGGCACCAGAAGGCGAACTTCCTGACTTAGAGGCAGGGTTTACTCATTTCATATTAACTGGTTCGGAAGCCTCGATTGTCGAAAGAGAAAATTGGGTAGCCCGAGAAGTGGCTTTGGTCCAGGAGGCTTACCAACGAAACTTAGCGCTTCTCGGCAGCTGTTATGGACATCAGCTCTTGGCCTTAGCCTTGGGGGGCGAAGAATACGTGCGACGTTGTCCTCATCCTGAGGTAGGTTGGATTAAAATTAAGACCTTAGTCAAACATAGCCTTTTTGACAGCCAAAAGGAGTTTTTTGCCTTTTCCATCCATTTTGATGAGGTGGTAAACCTGCGGCCGCCGTTTCGGCCTCTGGCCTCGACTGAAGCTTGCCCGGTTCAGGCCATGGAGGTCGAAGGAAGAAGAGTCTGGGGAATCCAATCCCATCCAGAGATAACTATCTCCGAAGCCCAAGATTTCTTAAAGAAACTCGTTGACCGCGGCTGGCCACATGGCCATCTTTATGAGCAGGCCTTACAAATGGCCCCTCAAGATTCGGGGGTAATTAAAGCGATAATGGCCTTCTTTTTGAGTCATTAGAGACTATTAATCTAAAAAAATGTGCAGTTTTGCTTGACAAAGCCGTGCGGTGTTATCTAATCTTAGTAATGAAATAGCTCTTCCTTAAAAACGATTTTATGCCGAGCGAGGAGGTGTTTGATGAAAAGAAGAAGTTTGGTTTTGGCCATTATTGTGGCCCTTCTCCTTACCGCAGTCGCCGGATTCGCTCAACCTAAGAAGTTAAAGGAAATCGGCCGTTATACCTTTGTTCGCATTAAAGGTACTGTGCCTACTCAGGAAGTGATGAAACGTCTGGTTGACCTATACGCTGGTGATATCAAGTACGGTTTTGATTTGGCCGGTGATGGCGAGCTTTACCTGCCCTTTATGGAACAGCTTAAGACTTCGACCTTTGAAGAAAAATCTTTGCCCATAGGCGACAGACTTATGTGGATGCTCTTTCGCTCCCGGGGCAAAGTAAAACTTGTTACCGACGTGGAATGGGCTGGCCAAAAGCCGCTGGATGTTTTTTCCTTCTACGTAATTAAAGATTGGAAAAAATACGAATTTGTTATGCCCAAACCTTGCGGCAACATTTCTTTGAGAAAAATTGAGGAAGTTCCCCCGCCAGAAGCCGTCTGCAGTCTGGTTGTTTCCCCCGTCAAGGTCAATATCAAGGACAAAGTGACCATAGATATGGGTGGCACTCGCAACGCCAAAGCGATGAGCGTTGATGTTTTTGGCCCGGACGGGGCCAAAATCGCCACTCACAAATTGACGCCCGAAGCGGCCAAAATAACCATGACCCTGGATAAGCCTGGCGATTACCGTTTCCAGGGAGGAGCCGTTAATCTAATTGATAAACCTTCTGTTAACCCTTGCGAAGCTAAGGTCCATGTTAATTTCCCGCCCGTTTGTAAACTGACTATTTCCTGCCAGCCTTGCCTTAACTATGTCGGTCGTCCCGTTGTTTTTGATGCTTCCGGGTCTTCGGACCAGGATGGCGAGGTAGTGCGAGCTAATTTTGAAATTACCGACCAGGCCGGTAACCAGGTCGATAAGTTTAGCGATAGCGATAAACCCTTTACCTGGGAGAAAGTGTTTCTAAAACCCGGAACTTATGCTGTCACCTGCGTAGTTACGGATGATTTTGGCGCGGTTTCTGAGCCTCAAAGGATTGTCTTTGAGGTAACCCAAAAAAGAAGCTTTATCGTCGTGGAGGGTGGGCCACTTTTTGCTAAGGGAAGCCATGGCCCATACTTTGATGTTCGAGCTGGCTTTTTCTATAAAATTATCCCGGACCGACTGTCGATTCTATTGAGTGGCGGCGGCGCCTTGGCGCTTAAAGGTGACCCCTGGAAATCTTTTGTTCTGGCAGATGCGCTGCTTAATGTTCACTCCGGGCCGGCCTTTGTTGGGGCTGGTCTTGGTTTCTCGACCAAAGCCAGAGCTGACCAGAAAGGAGCGGTGGAACTGGTAGGTGAGGTAGGGGCTGATGTCTTCAATCATTTTAACTCCATGGGCTCGCTTTTCTTTGAAGCCCGAGGGTCTTTAGGCGAGGGACGTTCCTTCTCCAAGAACCATAAGTTCTTGCTTGGTTTTCGCCTTCTCTTTTAAGGGTTAAAATCAGATAAAAAAGGCCGGCCCAAAGCCGGCCTTTTTTTTCTCCTCAGATTAGCTCTTTCCCCAAAAAAGGGAATTTGCGCCGTTAAATTATAGTCTCATTCAGCGGGTCAGGCTGGACGAGTAATTTTCTGGTGGCTACCTCTTTACCGTTAACACTTAGGACCACGATGTAAGTTCCAGGGGAAACGGTTGAGGGCCGCCCCCGTCCCATGAAACCAGGTTGTTCTCCCTCCGCTTGCGCCGCTCTCACTGATAAATTCCAGAAGACCTTCTGAATTCCCGAGGCCGTGGCGCCGTTCACTTCCTGGACAATTTTGCCGTCAATATCCTTTATGGTTATGTTTACCTTTTCAGCTTTATTCTTCAGGAAATAATAAATTGTTGCCCCCACCGGCGGATTTTGGGCTCGCGCTGCCTCGCCCATCGTGCTCCCGCGGCGGTCAAACAGGTTCCACTTGATTACTTCTTGGGGCTCAAAAAGATAGGCTTCTTGGGAAAAAGTTTCCGGTTTGAATTCCTTGAGTGGATAGATATCAGCAATATAAATGCCTCGGCCGTAGGTGCCGATGGCTAAATCGCGTTCTCGCTTCTGGATCGCCAGGTCCATGATTATGACATCCGGGGCTGTGGATGAGAATTTGACCCAGTTTTTGCCCTGGTCAAAGGTGACAAAAAGGCCGTAGTCAGTGGCTAAATAAAGGATGTTCGGGTTGTCTGGGTCTTCCTCGATATCGTTAACCGGGTTATTCAGGCTGCCGCTGATATCTTCGAACGTCTGCCCTAAGTCGCGGGTCACAAAAAGATAAGTCTTATCTTCGTTATGGGTACGATAACCTGAGTAGGCGACATAACAAGTATTGCTATCGAAGGCGGAGGGCAGGACTCGCACCACCCAGCGGTCATAGGGTATCCGAGCGCCCTTGATATCTTTTTTGGGCTGCCCATTCTTATCGTAGAACTTGGCGGTGATGTTAACCCAGGTCACTCCGCCATCAGGACTCATCTGGAGGTTGCCGTCATCCGTTCCCACCCAGAGAATGCCTGGTTTTTTCGGCGATTCAGCAAAAGTATATATCGTGGCGTACTGGAGGTTAGTTTTCTTGGAAAGTTCAATTTTTTCTTTTTCGTTCTTCGTCAGGTCAGGACTAATCGTTTGCCAGGTATCAGGCTCACCTCTGGTCAGGGAACGATGAACATACTGGGAACAGACATAAACAATACCTGGATTATGAGGGGAAAGGACAATGGGCGCATTCCATTGGTATCTCTGGGCCGCCGCGCCCGCGGCTGTTTCCTCCGGTGTGTTGCGGCGGGCCAGCCGAATTGTCGCGCCATCTTTTAAGTTCATTCGGCTGGAGTTGCCGAATTGGCTTTCGTAATAAATAAACTCGTTATTCCAGTAATCCCGCACAGCATAGAAGCCGTCGCCTGTGGGCAAATAAAGCCAATCAGCGGGATAAACGCCGTTAGGGTTACGATTGCGGGATGGGCCTATCCAGCAGCCGTTATCCTGGGTTCCACCCATAACATTATAGGGAACTGAATTATCCACAGCGATGTCATAGAATTGCTGGGCGCTGATGGTTTCCTTTTGGTGCCAGTGTTTGCCACCGTCCCAAGTTTCGGCTAAGCCGCCGTCATTAGCGCTTAAGATGTGATTTGGATTTTGGGGGTCGACCCAGAGGCCACGGTGGTCGACGTGGGTCTTGAAATTACCGTCCCAACCAGAAACCTTGAAAGTCTTGCCCCCATCCTCAGAGATGGTGACGTTGGTGTCTCCACAGAAGAGGCGGTTCTCGTTGGTCTGGTCAACATAAATTCGGCCGTAATAGCCCGCCTCAGTCTGGTTAACCTGGCTGCTCCCGCCGACTATCTTATACTCGGTCATCCGGCGCCATGTTTCACCTTGGTCGTCAGAACGATAAATAACTCCTGACCTTTTGACTGGCTGAAGATTGCGGAAAGCATCAGCATAAAGAATTTCCAGAACGTGGCGGTTAATTATCTGATAGCGGCCCTTAGTATTTTCCGACTCTGGTTCCTTGAGCATCTTCTCAACTTCGGCTATAGCTTCAATTAATTCTTTATTCTTGGCGTGCACTCTCCTGGCCGCCTGCTGCAGCTTGGTTAAATCGGCACCGATTTTGGTTAAAAATTCTTTATCCTTAATCAAATCGTTGAGCTGACGGACGAGAGCGGCTTCGTCTGCAGCCTGGAGAGGGGTAAACTTAACTAACTTGGCTATCTCCGGGTGGATCTTATAAGTCTTAAATTTGTGGAAATAAAAATCATCACGGAAAAGTTGCCCCTGTCTAAAGTTGGCGCTGTTTTCTCTTTGGTCATAGCCAAGATTCACCTCTTCATCGAGACGAGCATAAACAATATTGGGATTTTTCTCGAAAATTGTCAGCCCAGTTCGACCTAAATCAATATTCAGTGGCAAACCAGCCGTCAGTTTTTTCCAGGTCTGACCGCCGTCAGTCGTTTTATAAAGATGATTGCCGGGTTGGCGGTCGATATAGGTCCAGGTACGTCGGTAGGTTTTATAAGCCGCCGCAATCACCACATCAGAATTGCGAGGGTCGATAACAAAATCAGCTACGCCTCTATCCTTAACCGGGAAAACATTAGTCCAGGTTTTACCGCCGTCAGTCGTTTTATAGAGGCCTCTCTCGCAATCCATTTCGTTGTCATAAAGCTTTCCTTCACAGGCTACATAGACAATATCGGGGTTTTTAAAATCTACCTCAATCTTCGGAATGAAATAGCTCTTTTCTAACCCGATATGGGTCCAGGTTTTGCCGCCGTCAGTGGATTTCCAGACGCCGTTGCCGTGGGCGCTGGAGCGGGCGTGCATCGGTTCTCCTGTACCTAAATAAAGGATATCCGGGTTAGACGGAGCAATGGCTAAATAGCCCATACTCATGTTGCCGTATTTTTCGAAAATAGGCTCAAAATGGATCCCTCCGTCAACTGTTTTCCAGAGGCCGCCGCTGGCTGTTAACACATAATAAATAAGAGTCTGACCGCGAGGAACAGCCACATTGGTTATGCGACCTGAGAAAGACCAGGGACCAATATGACGCCAGCTAAAATTATCAAGGTCTTTTGTCTCTATCGGGAGTTTCTCTTGGGCAAATAGAAAGGGGGAAGATAATAAAAATAAGAGACCCCATACCCAAACCTGACGCTTTAAAGAAAGCATAAATCCTCCTTTTTTAAAAGAATCGGCAGATTTTTATATCAGAATTAAAAAAGAAAAAAAAGAGATAGGAGGAAGAGAGAAATTCAGGTCAGCAAGCAGGACAAAAATTCCTGGGGGAGGGATGTAACTTCGGCTTGCGAGTTAACCGGGACATGGACTGTATAACCCTCGGCGATGATGGTTGAGCGGTCGGAGCTCAGCAGGCGGTAGTCAAAGACAATTTTCTTCGGTTTAGCCTCGCGGCAGACAGTTTGAATGATAAAGCAATCATCATAGCGGAGGGGTTTGCGGTAACGACAAAAAGCCGCCGCGACCACTAAGAAAAAGCCCTTTTTTTCGATTTCTTTATAGGGGATTCCTTTTTGCCGGCAAAATTCTGTCCGGCCTATCTCAAACCAGTCAAAATAGTGCTTATTATGGGCAACGCCAAATTGGTCAACTTCTGAATATCTAACCCTTTCTACGATTTCGACCAAAGGTTCTTCTAAGCCTCGCCGTGGGCTTCAGTCGACGACCTTGCCGAGTTTGGCCAATTCTTCGTTGTAATATTTGCGGTAGAGAATTTCCCACTCCCGGCTACCTTCTTCGATTGGTTTCTTTTGGGCTTGAATCTTCTCAATAGCTTTTTTATCGAGAGACTCATAAAGTTTGAGCTCTTCCTCGATCGAACGGACAATTATCAGGCGAATTTCGTTGGCCTCATCCAGAAATTCCACCTGGTCGCTACGGTGGAGATGATTAAGGATTAGCCGGGCTAAATGATTGATTTTCTCCCGGGATAAACGATTACTCACAGGACGATATTCCTTTCCTTGGCCAGTTTGGTCTTGATCATCCGGAACATGGTCTGGTATTCAATATTCTCCCGGCGAATCTTCTCCATGTGTTTACTGAGGATTTCCCTCACTTCTTGGTCCAGTTGGTCCTCTTTGACAAATTCTTCTAAGAGAATGTTAACCAGCTCGTCGACCAGCTTATTTTTATCGTCCACCACTATTTTGTTTTCCCGGAGGAGATTCCGGACGATGACCGAAGCCATATGATCAATTTGATTTTTATTTAGCCTCATATCATATTTTAAAATACACTACCCCTGCCCAAAATTCAAGGACTTGAACGTTGAAAAAAATATTATTTGCGTCGACTCTTGCCGGAAAAGATTATTTGGTTTGAAAAGTTGCCCTTTGGCTAAGCCCTTCCTCCTTAAACGGCTCAGGCTTAAAGGAGAAGAAAGGGGACCAGAGAGCCTGGCTCTGAGCCTGGGCGGGCCAAACCCAGGAACCGGCCGTCTCGGCTAAAAAGGCGAACCATTGGCCCTGTTTCTAAAGGCAGGGAGGGCTGGGAAGGGGGCAGAACGGTCAGGAAGGCTTCCTTAGGAAGAACTCGGTCTTTGGCTATCTGGTGGGTGGCCTCCTCAACCAGAATAGCCTTAGGTCGGTCTTCCAGGACTTTTTCCAGGGGAATAAGCATCTCTTCGACCCGGTTTTCCCTGGTTAACTTTTCTACTTCCTCGAGGGTTTGAGCCTCTTCCAACCGAAATGGACCAACGGCTACTCGCTTCAGCTCAGTCAAATGGCCGCCACAACCCAAGGTTTGGCCAAGGTCGTGAGCTAAACTCCGGACATAAGTGCCTGAGCTACAACTAAGTTCAAAATTTAAATCAGGAGCGGTGTAGCTTATTAGCCGGAGGCGATAAATAATAACTTTTACCGGCTTCAGAGGTGGTAACTGGCCCCGCCGAGCTAACCGGTGCAAAGGCTGTCCTTTATATTTTTTGGCTGAGAATAAAGGTGGTTTTTGGGTGATTTCGCCCTCAAAGGCTTTCAGGCTTTGGACCAATTGCTCTTGAGAAGGGAGATGAGAAGAAGGCGGAGCCAAGGGCTGTCCCTCCGCATCGTAGGTATCAGTGGCTACTCCTAACCGGATCGAGCCAACATAAGTCTTCGGCAGCCGGGAAAGAACCGGAAAGAGCCGAGTTGCCCGTCCGAAGCCGATAATAAGGAGACCTGAAGCCAGGGGGTCAAGAGAGCCAAAATGGCCAGCTTTTTTCCAGCCTGTCAAGCGACGCAGCCGGTCGACAACATCATGCGAGGTGCAGCCTTGTGGTTTGTCGATAAGAAGAAGTCCGTCGGGGCCGGCCAGACTCATCCCTGGTTTGCTGGAAACAGAAATAGATTTTTAGGAGCCAACGAAATTATTAATTAATTTTTCGACAGTTCGGGGCACTTCTTGGATTAAGCATTCGTAAGAACCATGAACTGTAAAGCCAGCGGCATGAACATGCCCGCCGCCGCCAAAATATTCGGCGATAGCCGCCGCGTTGACCTCTCCTTTTGACCGAAGGGAGATCCGATAAGTATTGTGGTCGACCTCCTTGAAAAAGAGAACCAGGTCCACGCCTTGGATAGAACGGGCCAGGGTAGTGATATCTTCGGTATCGACTTCGTGCAACCCTAATCTTTCCAGAAAGGAACGAAACATCGTAATTATGGCAATGTTGCCTCGAGGGTTCATTTTCAAGGTGGAAAGGACAAGACCTAAAAGTTTAATTTTCTCCGGAGAATAGTTGTTGAAAAGAAGTTCAGAAATCCGGGATGGCTCGGCCCCGGCCTTGACCAGGTAGTGACAGACTTCAAAGGTTTGGGCGTTGGTGTTGGAAAATTGAAACCCACCAGTATCAGAGGCAATGGCACAATAAAGATGATTAGCCATCGCCGGGGTTAGCTTTACTTTAAGCTCCCGGGCTAACCAGAAAGCCATTTCTCCGACCGCTGCTGCCCCTGCCTCTACCCAGTTTATCGAAGCATAATGAAAGTTTGAATAATGATGGTCGATGTTGATTAAGAAATAGCCGTCAAGATGTTCCTGACCAGAGCGTTCGACGCTGGCACACTCCAGGAGAATAATACAATCGCTGGTTTCGGGGTAGATTTGGCCGTGACGAATCCTGTCAGCCTCCGGAACGAGGGAAAAGGGGAAGGGAGTTGGGTCGTGATTAATTATCAGAGCTTGCTTGCCTAAGCCTTCAGCCATATGGGCCAGGGCTAAACTCGTACAAATAGAATCGCCGTCAGGACGGAGATGAGAAGTAATAATGATTTTTTGGCTGGATAAAAACTTGGTGGCTACCTGCTTGAGGGCAGATTTATTCATGCCTCTTGATTTTGTCGAGGAGGGTATCGATTTTTTGCTCATGCTCGGCAACTGGGTCCAGGGCAAAAAATAGCTCTGGATTATACTTCATGTTTATCTTAGAGGCAAGTATTTTCCGAATATGAGCCCTGCGTCTTTCAAAAAAGCCAAGGACATCATGGCCAGCCGCCTCCCCAAAAACCCTAAGATAGACTCTGGCCGTCTTTAGATCCCCGCTCATCTCGACGCGACTGACGACTATAAAGGCCTTGTCAACCAGATGCAGGTCTCGCTGGATGATTTCACTTATGGCTGCCTGAAAAAGGCTGGCGACTCGCTCTTGCCGTCTGGTTTTAGTCATTTTTAACCTTACAGGGGATTTTTTCAGAGATGAAGAATCTCAGAACGGATAATTTGACCGTCAAGGCGAGTCTCTGCCTCCTTGATTATCTTTTCTAAGGTTTGGTCGACAATATTCTGTTCGTTATTAACGGTGATTATCGCCAGAGTGGCCAACTGCCATTTATCATGGTGGGAGACTTCGGCCAGAGAGACGTTAAAACGGTGTCTAATTCTTTCTTTAAACCCAGTCATGACCGCTCTTTTGTCTTTGAGCGAAGAAGCATGAGGCAGATGAACCTCTAATAAAAGTAGCCCAATAACCATCTGTTTTTATTCCGGCTTCCTTTTTTCTGTTTGAAAAGCGTAAATAATATCCCCTTCCTGGAAATCCTGAAATCGGTCCAGGCTCAGCCCGCATTCCATATCCTTTTTTACTTCCGAGACGTTGTCTTTAAGATGTTTGAGGGAAGCAATTCGTCCCTGATAAACCACTTCATTTTGGCGCAGAACTCTGGCTTCTGCCTGGCGAGTGATCTTGCCTTCGAGAACGTAGCAACCGGCGACCTTGCCCACGCGGGCAATTTCAAAGATTTTTCTCACTACAGCTCGACCCAACGGAATTTCGGTGACTTCAGGCTCCAATTTGCCGCGAATCGCCTTTTTGAGGTCATCAATGAGTTCATAAATTACCTGGTAGCTCCTGATTTCCACCTTTTCCTTTCGGGCTAATTCCTGGATGGTGGGGGGTAAGCGAAGATTATAGGCCAGGATGATAGCTTTAGAGGCTGAGGCCAATAAAATGTCCGATTCGGTTACCGGGCCAGTGGCGGCATGAATAATTTTAATCGCCACCTGTTCGGTGGCAAAAGTGGGTAAGAGGCTGCGCAGGACATCCACTGAGCCCTGAACATCGGCCTTGATAATCAGAGCAAATTCCTTAGCCTCACCTTTTTCAATCTGCTTGAAGAGTTCATCGAGAGAGAGAACTGGAGGCCGTGTTGGCTCTTCCTTTTTTACTTTCGCTAACCTGCCCGTAACTATTCTTTGAGCCGTTTCCATGTCTGGGACGACCTGAAAATAGTCCCCAGCTTGAGGAACATCGTTAAAACCCAGAATTTCCACTGGCATCGAGGGCTCAACTTGACGGATGGGACGGCCAAGGTCGTCAAAAAGAGCTCTAATTTTGCCGTAAGTCAGGCCAGAAATAAAAGCTTGGCCAGCCAAAAGCACGCCATGTTGGAGGATAACCGTGGCGCTGGGCCCTTTTTTGGGGTCGAGCTTCGCTTCCAGGACAATTCCTTGCGCTTCTACCTGCGGGTTAGCTTTGATTTCGATAATATCAGCCAGCAGCAGAATCATTTCCAGCAGTTCGCCGATATTCTTTTTTTCCTTAGCTGAAACCTCAACGCAGATGATTTCTCCGCCCCATTGCTCTATTAGTAATCCTTCTTGGGATAATTGTTGCTTTACTCTTTCCGGATTGGCTTCAGGTTTATCAATCTTATTAATGGCGACAATAATGGGCACGCCGGCAGCTCGGGCATGACTGATAGCTTCTTTAGTTTGAGGCATAACCCCGTCGTCAGCCGCTACCACCAGAACCACGATATCGGTGATTTGAGCCCCTCGACGGCGAAGCTGAGTGAAAGCTTCATGGCCGGGCGTATCGACAAACGTAATCCAGCGATTCTGCCAGGAAACGCGGTAAGCGCCGATGTGCTGCGTGATTCCTCCGTATTCTTTATCCACTAACCGGGAATGGCGAATGGCGTCAAGCAACGTGGTTTTACCGTGGTCAACATGCCCCATGATGGTCACCACAGGAGGCCGGGTAACGAGCTGGTCTTTTTGGGCCAGAGCCCGGCTCTTGACTTCCTGTTCATACGGGACTAACTCGACTTCACAGTTGAATTCCTGGCCTAAAATAGGGATAAACGACTCATCGACCAAATCGCTCAAATCAGCGATTTTGCCCTGGCTCTCCAGCTTAACTAACAGGTCACGGGTCTTTATGTTCAGCCGCTCGGCGACTTCCTTGAGAGTCATTCCCTCCCGCAAAACGTAGTGCGGTTTAACAGGTGGCGTTTTAACCGCCGCCGCCTTTACTTTTTTCTTAGGTTTAGTTTTTTCCATGGTTTATGCTTCTTCTTTGATTTCAATTTTCCAGCCAGTCAAGCGGGAGGCCAACTTAACATTGACCCCTTTTTTGCCGATAGCCAGAGAGAGCTGGTCCTTAGGAACAAGAGCCCGCATGATTTTTTCCTGGCGGTTGACAATAACTATGTTTTCAATCTTGGCCGGACTTAAGGCCGCCCGGGCATAGCTAACAGGGTCAGCTGACCAAACGATGACATCGATTTTTTCCCCCTGCAGTTCTTTGCTTATGGCCTGAATTCTGTTGCCTTTCACTCCGATGCAAGCGCCAATGGGGTCGACGTCCTCTTCGGAGGTAAAAACGGCCACTTTGGCCCTCTCTCCTGGCTGACGGACGATATCTTTTATTTCGATCAACCCGTTAGCCACTTCGGGAACTTCGACCTCGAGAAGTTTGGCCAGGAAACGAGGCGAGGTGCGGGAAATAAAGACTTGGGAACCCTTAGGACCTTTGATTACCTGAGTGATAATTGCTTTAACCTGGTCACCACGGTTAAATTCTTCGTTGGGCAGCTTCTCCCGCAGCGGGAAAATAACTTCGGCGTTATTGACCTCAACAATGAGGTTTTGAGCCTCAAAACGCCGGACGATTCCAGTTACTATTTCTCCAACCCGGGGAGCGAATTCATCGTAGATTTTCTCCTGCTCCGCGTCGCGAACTTTTTGAAAAATAACCTGTTTGGCCGCCTGGGCGGAAATGCGGCCTAAGGTATCGGCTGGCAGGTCAAGCTCGAGATAATCGCCGAGCTTAGCTTTGCTCCAGACTTGGCGTGCTTCCTCCAGGGAAATTTCAGTTGCTTTGCTTTGCACTTTCTCCACAACTTTTTTAATGGTGTAAACGCGAAGCTCGCCCTGTTCGGGCTTAAAATTAATGATGATTTTTTCGCCGTGGGAAAAATATTTGCTGGAAGCCACTCTCAGGGACTCGGTTATGGCGTCGACAATAACCTGCGGGTCAACACCCCTTTCTTGGCTCAGCTGAAGAATAGAAGGCCACACGTCAATTTTCATTGAGACCACAGACCTCGCGGAGGGTCCTTAAGAATTGCCCATTATAATCGAAAGCGAGGATAATAGCAAACCCGGCTTCCTGGGTAAAAAATATTTTGTCTTTTAAATTTTCTTTTTTCTTTAGGCCGAAGGGCCAGAAGACTTAGACGCTTCGGGCCGCTGGTAAGTATCTTCGCTCAGGTCAAGCTCTTTTTGTCCTGGCCTTTTTGAATAAAGAATAGCGGCGACGGCAACGGCGAGCAGAATAGCCACGACCACAACCAGACCGGGGGTTAATCTTTTATACTGAATGATGATGGGGGCGGCCAAGACGGAAACTAAGTTAATTACCTTGATCATCGGGTTAAGCGCCGGGCCAGAAGTGTCTTTGAGAGGGTCGCCGACAGTATCGCCGATAATGGCCGCTTTGTGGCAGGCCGAACCCTTCCCTCCATACAGACCGTCCTCGATGGTTTTCTTGGCGTTGTCCCAAGCGCCGCCGGTGTTGGCCATGAACACAGCCAAAAGCTGGGCCGAAAGGATGGCTCCTGCTAAGAAACCTCCCAGGGCTTCCACTTGCAGGGTTAAACCAACGATAAGTGGGGCCAGGACGGCTATTAAAGCAAGGCCGATTAATTCCTTTTGGGCCGCTAAGGTACAAATGGAGACAGCCCGGGCATAATCAGGCTTTATTCTGCCTTCCATCAACCCCGGAATCCGGAACTGGCGTCTTACTTCCATGACGATAAGGGAGGCCGCTCGGCTGACAGCATTAAGGGTTAAAGAAGAGAAAAGCCAGGGCACAGACCCGCCGATTAGTAAACCGATAAGAACAATAGGAATATTGATTCTTATTCCCGTATGCAGTAATTGCTGGGCTTCGCTTACGCCCAGTTGAGCCTGAACCTTGGTGACATCAGTCAAATAAGAGCCGAAAAGGGCCACCGCGGCGATGACCGCTGAACCGATGGCTACTCCCTTGGTAATCGCTTTGGTCGTATTGCCCACAGCATCGAGGTCAGCCATTATTTTCCTGGCTTGCTTATCCAGCCCGGCCATTTCGCCGATGCCGTTGGCATTGTCCACTATTGGACCGTAGGAATCCATGGCGACATTATTTCCAGTCAACGTGAGCATGCCGATTCCCGTCATGGCCACTCCATAGAGGACAAAGGCGACGGGTTGACCCCAATAAATAAGCAAGGCCGAAAGAATGGTGGCGGCAATAACCAAAATGGCCCAAACAGTTGATTCCATGCCATGGGAGAGGCCAGAAAGGAGCAGGGTAGCAGCACCCGTGCGAGACCGCCGAGCAATTTCTTTGACTGGGGCATAATGGGTGTGAGTAAAGTACTTGGTCAATTCATCGATGGCGATGGCCAAAATAATACCCACCCCAACCGAAAGGAAAGCCCGCCATTCATGCATGTAAAAATGAGCGAGGAAGGCAAAAAGGACGATACAAAGAACCGCCGAGGTATAAAAACCGCGATTAATCGCCGCCATGGCATTGCCCACCGCCTCACCCTTTTTGCCCTTTACTTGATAAGTCCCCACAATTGAGGAGAAGACGCCAATAGCTCGCACCAAGAGCGGGAAAATGATCCACTTGATTTCGCCCGTGATGCCGACTAAAGCTAAACCCAGAATCAAGGCCGAAACAATAGTCACCTCATAGCTTTCGAAGATATCGGCCGCCATGCCAGCACAGTCTCCCACATTATCGCCTACTAAGTCAGCCACAACGGCCGCATTACGCGGGTCGTCTTCTGGGATGTCGGCTTCGACTTTACCCACAAGGTCGGCGCCGACATCAGCAGCTTTGGTGTAGATGCCGCCGCCCACGCGCATAAAAAGAGCCAAAAGCGTACCGCCGAATCCAAAGCCCAAAAGAGCATCTGGAGCTGCTTTCTGGAAGACCATAAAAATTACGGTTCCTCCCAGGAGGCCAAGGCCGTCGGTCAACATGCCGGTAATGGTTCCGGCTCGATAAGCAATCCGCAGGGCTTTATCAAAACTGGTGCGGGCGGCCGCGGCCACCCGGACATTGCCCTGAACAGCCATGCGCATGCCCAGCTGGCCGACGAGCAGTGAAAACATGGCTCCCAGAATAAAGGCGCCAGCGCGACCCAGGCCCATGATTAACTTAACCCTTTCCGGCGAGAGGTTAGGGAAACGCTCCAGGGCTTCAGAGGAGGGGGGTACAATATACACGCTAAAGAAAAGGGCAAAGGTAAGAAGGATAATAAGCGGGAGGATGGTTTTGAGCTGGCGAATAAGATAGGCATCTGCTCCCTGTCGAATGGCTTCCCAAATTTCGACCATGAGCGGGGTTCCCTTTTCTTCGCTCATGACCTGGCGACGGAGGAAAACCGCATAGCCAAGCCCTAAAAGGGCAATTAGGAGTATTGTCCACAGAGCTATGGTCTCAAAAGAAGTTGCCGCTAACATCGTTTTCTCCTTTGGTAGAAATTACCTCTGCTGTTCGATAAACAATTAATATGGCGCATCAATCCCTGAGGCAAAAATAGTCGCCATTTATAGCACATTATTATCAAAAATTCAATTTCGTGGTTAACCCAAAGGAACTATTTTCAATTCGGACTAAGGATTTCCCCGCGCAGGCTATAAGGACCAAAAGAAGTAATCCTGACTTTGACCATCTTGTTTGTCACCTCTTCGGCCGAAGAGAAGTTTACTACCTGGTAAGCTTCATTCCGGCCGGAAAAAAGCTGGGGTGTTTTTAGGCTGCGGCCAAGGCAAAGAACATCCATAACCTGACCGACTAAACCTGAATTTAGCTCCAGCTGAATTTTTTTCTGGAGATTTTGCACCTCGATTAAACGGCGGCGTTTGACCTCGAAGGGGACATCATCGGGAAGTCGGGAGGCGGCGGTGAAAGGTCGGGGGGAATAACGAAAAGAAAAGATGTTAGTAAAACGGACTGCCTCCAAGAGGCTTAGGGTGGCCTCGAAGTCATTTTCTGACTCCCCGGGAAAGCCGACGATGATATCAGTGGAAAGGCTAATTCCTGGTACCAACTCCCGGAGCAGAGCGATTTTCTCCAGGTATTCCTCGCGGCTGTACCCTCTTTTCATCTTCTGGAGGATTCGGTTTGAGCCTGATTGCACGGGGAGATGAATCTGTCGACAAATATTCTTCTCCTTGGCCATAACGAGCACGATTTCCTTACTTAAGTTCTTGGGATGGGAAGTGATAAAACGAACCCACCGGATATTTTTAACCAGGGCTACATTCTGGAGCAACTCAGCCAAAGTCCAGCCAGCTTCTTCGTCATGATAGCTCGTTATGCTTTGTCCCAGCAACTGAATTTCCAGATAGCCTTCTTGAGCCAGGTCTTTCACCTCTTTGAGGATGGCCTGGGCTGGCCGGTATTTTTCTCGGCCGCGGGCGAAGGGCACGATGCAATAGCTACAGAAATTATTACAACCCTCCATCACTGGAACATAAGCACTGACCGAGCTTTCTCTAAGAATAAGAGGGGAAGGGTGTTCTCGCCATTGACTGCTCCAAGCCTTTAAGCTGGCTCTTTCGTCTTGATTAATAATCTGGACCAGCTTGGGATAATTATCGGGGCCAAGAACGTAATCCACAACTGGATGAACCTGAAGAAGCTCTTCAGCCTGAAGCTGGGCGACGCAACCGACAACCGCCACTTTGAACGGCCTTTTTTTCTTTGCCTGTTTGAGCCTTCCCAAGAGCGAAAAGAATTTTTCTACTGATTTTTCCCTGACGGCGCAAGTGTTGATGATGACCAGGTCGCTTTCTTCCACGGTAGCCACTTTTTGCCATCCTTGGCTCGTTAGTAATCCAGCCAGATGTTCAGAGTCGCTTTCGTTCATCTGACAACCGAAGGTATGGACAAAAAAGCGACGGGCGAGAGACGTGACCATTAGAGAAGCTCTTCTAAAATTTCTATGGAGGAGCGAATAAGCCGGGGACAGATTGTCTGAAAAAGTCCTTTAGAATTGGCCAGCTCATATCCGCCCGGGCTGGCTAAGTCAATACCCAGGAGCTGCCGGCAAAGCAGGGAGCTGTTTCTTTCTTGAAACTGAGAAAAAAATTCCTGAGTAAGAGCATAAGTTTTTTCCCTTGCTGCGTCGTCCTCAGGCTTCACTTTGCCGTGTTTGAGACCTAAAACCAGCATCGCTCCCGTTACCGCGCCACAAGTCTGGCCTGTCCTGGCCATTCCACCGCCAAAAGCTTGCGCCAGACGAGAGGCCGATTCTTCGGAAAGGCCTAACTCGCAGGCAAAAGCCAACAGGACCGATTGAGCGCAATTAAACCCAGTCTGAAAATGAGTCAAAGCTCTTTCCTGTCGTGTCATTTCTGCCTCTGTTTATTGTTTATTATATTTAATAACATTTCTTTTCTCTTAAATTGCTTGAAAAAGGCGTCAAATAAATAACCGACCTTCAAGCAATAAAATTAACTATCCAACTAACCAACCAACCATCCAACAAACAAACAAACTAACTAACTAACTAACTAACTAACTATCTATCTATCTATCTATCTATCTATCTATCTATCTATCTGTCTGTCTGTCTGTCTATCTATCTATCTATCTGTCTATCTGTCTGTCTGTCTGTCTGTCTGTCTGTCTGTCTGTCTGTCTGTCTGTCTGTCTGTGGCTTCTTAGGAGCTCTTTGATTATTATATCAGCCTATCGATTTGATTGCCTCTTTCTCTATCTGTTGGCTAACCAATTGCTTTACCTACCTACCTACCTACCTGCCTACCTACCTGCCTGCCTGCCTACAACCAACCAACCAACCATCCATCCTTCCTTCCTTCTTTCTTTCCCTACCGAGTTACTTACTTACTTACTTACTTACTTACTTGCCCGGTTTCTTATTAAAGTCCTTAATAGCTCACCTGTTCCTGTTTTTCTGTTTTCCACTATGTAAAGTGAGCCATTAGTTATTAGCTTCTTCGCCCAAATTATGACGGAGCATTTCCCGGGCGTTCTGGAGAGAAGCCGGGGTAACATGACTGCCCGAGAGCAAGCGGGCCACCTCTTTAACCCTTTCTTCAAAATCAAGCTTCTTGACCGAGGTAAAAGTTCTGGCCGCTTCAACCCGCTTATCGATCCGAAAGTGATGGCTGGCAAAAGAGGCTATTTGGGGTAAATGGGTGATGCAAATAACCTGATGCCTACGGGCCAAGGAACGCAGTTTTTGAGCAATGAAATCAGCCGTCTTGCCGCCTATTCCAGAATCAATTTCGTCAAAAATTAGGGTTTTCCCAGTGGAGGCCTCTTTACCGATGGCCTTTAGCGCCAGCATTATTCGCGATAGTTCCCCGCCAGAAGCAATCCGTCGCAGCGGCCTCAATTCTTCTCCTGGGTTAGGACTAATTAAGAACTCAACCTCGTCCCAGCCAGTTTCTTTGATTCGGTCAATGGCCGCCAAGGAGAGGGGTTGACTGGAGACTTTCACCTCAAAGCGAGCCTGTTTCATCCCCAAAAGGGCGATTTCTTTTTCTAAATGACGCTCGAGCTCCTTAGCTCCCTGCTGCCGGCGCTCAGAAAGAATTTGAGCTTTGTGCCGGTATTCCTCAAAAGTGGTCTCTATCTCTCGGTTGAGGTCGATTAGCCTCTCTTCTGAACTGAGCAATTCCTCTCTTTCTTTCTCGCATTTTTGGAGATAATCTAAGATGGCTTGGATGTCCCCGCCATATTTACGCTTAAGCTTCTCGAGTTGACTTAACCTCTCTTCTATTTTTTCCAAGCGGTCGGGGGCCGTTTCTTGGTGTTCGTGAAAACGAAGCAGCCCCTCCACCGTTTCCCGGAGTAAGATAGTTAAAGGCTCAAGGCCGCGGGCTAATTCTTGAAAGTTAGAATCGAACTGACCTAATTCCTCCAGATAAGAGGAAAGACGTTGGAGTGATGAGAGGAGGGAATTGTCTCCATAATAAGCCGTTTCCAAAGCTTTTTCACAAAGCAGGGCAATCTTGGTGGCGTTTTTGAGCCGATGCCGCTCGTTGAGCAGCTCTTCCCACTCTCCGGGCCGCAAGTTAGCTCGCCTAATTTCTTCCACTTGGTAAGCTAAAAAATCAAGCCTTTTTTCTCTTTCTTTTTGCCTCTCTTCGATGGCCAATTTTTCTTCTCGCAGCGCTCGTAGCCGGTGGCTAAGGGTAGCGACTTCCTGCCGAAGGGCCCGCACTTCTATATAGTCATCGAGATAATTTAGATGATTTTCGAGATAAAGAAGGAAGATATGGTCGTTCTGGCCGTAAATATCCACCAGTTCGTCGGCAATTTCTTTAAGACGACGGACTGGAACGAGGATCCCGTTGATGTAAGCCCGGCCCGCTCCCTCGGCCGTAATTGACCGCTGCAAGTAGATAATCCCATCCTCAAGATAGGGCGCAACTGGCGACTCTGCCGAAACATTTTTCACCTGGAAGACAGCCTCGACGGAAGCTTCTTTTTTCCCGGTCCGGATGATTTCGCTGGAAGCTCGCTCTCCCAGAAGAAGTTTGATTCCGTCAATGATAATCGATTTGCCAGCTCCAGTCTCACCGGTAAGAATGGTAAACCCTGGGAATAACGAGAGCTCCAGGTCTTCAATCGTGGCCAAATTGCGGATGCGAAGCGAAACAATCATCCTTTCGCTTTTTTTATCTTGATTGGTACCAGAGCTTTCTCCATGTTGATGCGGCCGTAGCCGATAAAATTGTCTTTACCAGGGTTTTGGGTGGCGTTGATATCATCGCAGGAATAACGAATGATGTCCATAATTTCCTTAGCTTTGAGCCAGGGTTTGAGGCTTTTAAGGAGAGCTGCTAAACCCGCCACATGAGGCGTGGCCATAGAGGTGCCAGTGCCATATCCATAGGGGAAAGAGTCCGGGCCAAAATACCAGCGGGGAACTAAGCTGACAATCCTTACTCCGGGAGCGGCGACGTCGACTTCAGGGCCATAATTGGACCACTCCGGCCTGGTATCGTTGTAATCAGTGGCAGCCACAGCCAAGCAATAGCCATCATAAGCTGCTGGGTAGAGGACAGGGCCGCTGTCATTTCCGGTAGCGGCCACGACTACGACATTCTTTTCGTAGGCGTACCGCAGCGCCTCCTTTAAAGTATCTGAAGGTTCATCCCCGCCTATACTAAGATTAATTACTCCCACCTGGTTATCAGCTGCCCAGACGATGGCCTCAGCCACCCAGCTATAGAGACCTGAACCTTCTTTATCGATGACTTTGACCGGGAGAACCTGGCAGTTCCAGGCGACGCCCGCAATACCTTCATTATTATCGGTGGTGGCGGCAGCTATCCCCGCGACATGGGTGCCATGGCCGTGGTCATCAGTGGCGTCAAAGTCATTATTAACCAAGTCACGGCCGCTGGAGCGCAACTTGTCCTTAATATCAGGATGAAGCAAGTCAATGCCAGAATCAACGACGGCGATGACGACATCCTTAGAACCCTTGGTCTCACTCCAGGCTTCGGGGGCATGAATATCGGCTCGTTGCTTTCCCCGAGGGCTACCGGGTATGCCTATTTCCTGACCAGAATTATAAAGGGCATACTGGTACTTAAAATAAGTATCATTGGGGGTGATAGTTATTCTCACGTAACCATTTGGTTCCGCGAACTCAACGTCAGGGTTAAGCCGGAGCAATTCCACCATTTCTCTGACGCTCATTGATGCCGGGACCTCAATCTGATGGACGTCAAGACGAGGGATTTTTTTCAAACGTCGTGTCCCATAGAGAGCAATAACGGCGTCGACTCCGGCTTCGCTCAAGGTAGGTTTAAACTTGACCAGAACCTGGCCTTCCTTGTAGCGCGGGGTAACAGGGTTAAATGGTTGGCCAGAGTTAAGCTCAGGTAAGTTACGGCTGAGAAACTCTGGCGGCGGGTTAAGTTCTGCTCGGCCTCTTTCTTTTTCTTGGGCAGAGTGGGGGGCCATCCCCACAAAAAAGATTAAGCTAATTGTTCCCGCCAAAACTATAGATATATAGCGATGAATCTTCATCATAGCCTCCTTAGAAAGAGAAAATACCCCTGAGGTTTAAGCTCCAGTCGCTACCTCCCTTATGAGGCAAGTAAGTAGCTTCCCCACGAAAGGAAAGATGGGAGGAAAGGATTAGGGTGGCGCAGGCGGAGAGCGAGAATTTAGCCTTGGCTTTAATTTCTTTGGTTTCTTCTCCAGTCAGATTCTCGATCAATTCTCTCAAAATGAATTTCCCTGAAAGATAATTATACTGAACAGAAAGAAAAGGGATAAAGTTTTCATACCCCAAATAGGCTAAAACCGGTCCGGCTGAAAGCTCCTGCCAGCTGGGAGTGCTTTTGAGCTCGCCTTCTACAGCCAAATCAGGGACGAGCCATTTTTTTTCGCTGCCACTGTAGCTCAAGAAACGAACTTGCCCGCCGACACCAAAAGAATTAAAAGGGAAAACCTTACTGAGCTCGGCGCCAAACAATGTACCTCCTAAGCCGCCTCCCTCGAATTCAACCGAAAACGGCAGCTGTCGGAAAATAAGACTTTTATAATTAGAAGAGGCATAGCCGCCGATGAGAGAAAAAATATAACCGTCGGCAATTTCGGCTTCTAAGCGGAGAGTGGTGAAATAAGAATTGAGCGGCGTGGTTGATTGGGCCTCATCATAGGTAATATCTCGCTTGAAAATTTCTGCCTCCAGACCCAAGCGAAATTGGAAACGAAACGGTTCGGTTGGTGCCGTCTGTTGGGCGGTAAGCAAAGACACCGCACTTGAAAGCAAGAGCCAAAATAGAAACCCGGTTATAATTTTTTTCATCCTTGCCTCCTCAAGATTTTTTAAGCGGATTAGCCAAACTAATTTCTCGCAGACGTTCCTGAGCTTTTTTTGCCAAAGGACTGCGGGGATAATCGCTGACTACCTTGGTAAAATAGGGCAGACTTTCCTCTTTTTTCCCCCATTTATAATACGAATCAGCCAGATAAAAATAAACTTTGTCTAAGCGAGAGTAATTGGGGAAAGTGGTTAAGATTTCCTGGAAGCGAGTGGTCGAGGCTTTAAAAGCCGACGTCTTATAATAAAAATAAGCAATAGTGAAATTGTGCTCGGCCAATCTTTCTTCGCATTCTTGAATCCTCTTCTGCGCCTCCTTAGCTTCTTCGCTCGCTGGATAAAGGGCGATTACCTTTTTAAACTCCGCTAAGGCCTGCCAGGTCTTAGTTTGGTCACGGCCTGGCTGGAGGGCTTTAAGAAAATAGGTCATGGCAATTTTAAACTGGGCGTAAGAGGCGGAGGGGCTGTAAGGGTAGAGGGAAATGAATTCCCGGTATTCGGCTGCAGCCAAAATCATGCTGCCTTCATCGCCTTTGGCAAAGTAAGAATCAGCAATCGCCAGTTTAGCCCTTTGGGCATAGAAGCTCTTGGGAAAGGAGTCAATTACTTGCCGAAAATAAAGCCTGGCTTTCTCTGGGTCTTTTTTCAAATACTGTTGGCCTAATTTAAAAAGAGCTTCGTCAGAGGAGGCGATATCCGGGGAAATCTCCGTGGTTTTTTTCCCGCAGCTGATGAGGAGTAACAGCAAGCTAAGAGCAAGGCTGAAAACAACGACCAATTTCTCTTTCTTTAGGCTGGGATAAACTCTCATAGTTTTACTCTCTAAGGCTTTTCCTTCTATCCGTATAGTTTTTTTATCCAGTTCCATTCTTGGCGCAAGCCTTCTTTCAGGTCGGTTTGCGGGTTGTAACTTAAATCCACGCTGGCCTTGTCGATAGAAGCCAAAGTGTGCGGCACGTCCCCTTTCTGGGGTTCAAACCATTGAAGGCGTGCTCTTCTGCCCGCGATTTCCTCCATCAGTGGAATAACCTGGGCCAATTCTTTTTGGTGGCCACCACCTATATTATAAGTCTCGCCCTCCCGGCCTCGTTTCAAAGCCAGGAGATTAGCCTCGACAATATCAGCGACAAAAGTAAAATCGCGGGTTTGATGGCCATCGCCATAGATCGTTATGGTTTCGTCTTTTAGAAGGGAGAGGAAAAACTTATGGAAGGCCATATCCGGTCTCTGGCGTGGCCCATAAACAGTGAAGAAACGAAGCGAAATAGTCGGCAAACCATAGTTTTTAAAATAAAGAAAACAGAGCTGTTCCGAGGCTAATTTGGTTACACCATAAGGAGAAATGGGCAAAACAGCGCTGGTTTCAACCATCGGAAAAGAAGAACTTAAACCATAAACTGAAGACGAAGAAGCAAAGATAAATTTTTGGAGTGGCTTATTTTTAGTCGCTTCCAGCAGTTTCTGGGTAGCCTGAATATTGTTTTTGATATAATCAGCGAAATTCTTTCCCCAGCTCGTCCTTACCCCTGCCTGGGCCGCTAAATGGAATATCACTTCGACCCCGGCCAGCAGCGAATCCAAGTCAACTTGATTCAAATCTGCTTCTTGGAATTGAAAGCGAGGATGAGCAAGAAAAGCTTGAAGATTGCTTTCTTTTATCCAGCGGGGGTAAAAATCGGTAAAGCTATCAACGCCGACTACCTCATAGCCTTCTTCGAGAAGGCGTTCGGCGAGGTGAGAACCGATAAATCCAGCTACCCCGGTTACCAAACACTTCATTTTGCCGGGCTCCTGCGGGCAATTTCTTTCATTTGGCCGATAACCTGAGCGGGATTTTGGTGGGTGAAGATAGTGGCCCCGGCAACAAAGATATTAACCCCGTCTTCGATTAAGCCGGCCATGTTCTCCAGAGTCACTCCTCCGTCAACGGCTATCGGTACGTTCAACTTCTGCCCCTGAACCCAATTATGCAGCAACCGGATTTTGTGGCGAGTGGTCTCGATTAGGGACTGGCCGCCCCAACCTGGGTTAACTGTCATCACCAGGACAAAGTCAAGTTCTTTTAAAACCTCAGTTAGAATATGAATGGGGGTAGCCGGGTTTAAGGCCAAGCCTGCCTTTAACCCCAGTTCTTTTGCCCGACATATCTCTCGATGGAGATGGGGGCTGGCTTCTACGTGGATGGAAACCCAGTCGGCTCCAGCTTGGTGGAATTGCGGGATAAAATTTTCTGGTTTTTCTACCATTAGATGGACCCAGATGGGCAGGCTAACTATTTTTTTTAGGGAGGCCACCAATTGCGGCCCAAATGTCAGACCAGGGACAAAATGACCATCCATTATATCTACGTGAAGCAGGTCGGCTCCGGCAGCGGCGGCGGTCTGAGCGGCTTCACCCAAGCGAGCAAAATCGGCGGAAAGGAGCGAGGGAGCGATAAGAATACTCATTTACTAACCTCCAAGCTGATTAAATTCCTTTTTTGGACTGAATAACCATGAGGGGGTGTTTGCTTAATTATTATTCCTGATTCCAACCCAGGATAATAGCTGCTGCGGATGTTGGCGACATTAAACCCAAGATTTTTTAACTGAGGGACTACCAGGGAAGCTTTGCGGCCGATTAGGTCGGGCATGACGTATTTTTCCTCCCGTTCTCCCTGGCTGATCAAAAGATTGACTCGAGTTAGTCTCTTGACTTTGCCCTCAGTCGGTTTTGGTTGCTGAGAGATAACTCTTCCCGCCGGGTATTGAGAGGTATGAATCTGGGAGATAAGACCGCGTGTTAGACCGACTGAGGCCAAGATTTGGACGGCGTTTTCCAAGCTCTTATTGGTCAAGTCAGGAATGTCCACCATTTCACTTCCAGCCGAAACCGTGACCTTGACAACTCGATTAGCCTTTATCTTAGAACCAGCCGGCGGGTCCTGGGAAATAATCCGGCCCTTTTCTATCTCATCATGAAATTGTGTCTCGGCTAAGCTAAAAGATAAAAGCCGCCGGTTTAGTTCCATTCTTCCTTCTTCCACTGTCTTTCCTTTGAGGTCAGGAACAGTAACCATTTCACCTTTGAGAATCAGCCTGGCTGTAAGCAGAGCGCTGCCAAAAAATAGAATCAGAGCCGTCAGAAAGAGCGTCGCCGCTACGAAGTACTTATCCTTTGGCATAGTTAATGCTTTCTATTCAGGCCAGGTTTATCTATACCATATTAACAATTAGGTGTAAATCGACGGCCAGATTGATTATAATTAAGGTTCGGTTATAATTTTTGACCAAGGAGTGGTGAATGGAAAAATGGTCTGATTTCCGCAGCGACACAGTTACTAAGCCAACTGAAGCTATGCGCCGGGCCATGGCCGAAGCGGAAGTGGGCGATGATGTCCTCGGAGACGACCCCACGGTTCAGAAATTAGAAACCTTAGCTGCCAGCATCATGGGTAAGGAAGCCGCTCTTTATGTTCCTTCGGGGACAATGGGTAATGCCATTGCTGTTAAGGTCTGGACCAAAGAGTTGGAGGAAGTGATCCTTGAAGCCCGCTGTCATATTTATAACATGGAATCGACTCACTTGACTTTTATTTCTCGAGTCACTCCAAGACCTTTGCCTTCATGGCGAGGGGCTATGGACCCAGAGGAGGTGGCACACAATATCCGGCAGGCCTCAGTGCATACGCCCCGGACTTCCCTCATCTGCTTAGAAAATACTCATAATAACTGGTCAGGAGCGGTTATTCCCCTGGACAACATGAAAGCGATTAGAGAAGTGGCTGACCGCCACGGAGTTAAGGTACATCTCGACGGGGCAAGGATTTTCAATGCCAGCATCGCTTCCGGTGTTCCAGTCAAAGAATATGCGGGGCTAACTGATTCCATTATGTTTTGTTTATCCAAGGGACTCTCAGCTCCGGTCGGGTCGATGTTAGCTGGCCCAAAGGAGTTTATTGACCAGGCCCGTCGGGTGCGCAAGGCTCTTGGTGGGGGGATGAGGCAGGCCGGGGTTTTGGCCGCCTGCGGTTTAATTGCCTTGACGCAAATGGTCGAACGGTTGAGAGAAGACCATGACCGGGCGAAGCGCTTAGCCCGGGCAATTGCCTCTCTACCAAGCATTAGGCTAAACCCAGAAGAAATAGAAACCAATATTATTATTTTCGGCCTTAATCATCCTCGCTGGACTGTTCCCGCTTTTTTGACGGAGCTAAAGGCGCGGCATATTTTGGCTCTGCCTGTTTCCAACGGGATTCGTTTTGTTACGCATAAAGACGTCAATGACGACGACGTCGACCGGGCTGTAGAAGCCTTTAGCGACCTTCTCAGCCACTAACCGAGGCTGGTGCTTGCTTAGTTCCCATAGAGAGCTGTCGCTTACATCTTGGCTCATTTGAGCGTAATGGCAGTGCCAAACTAATCTATTTATTGGACTTATCCCAACCCTACGCGATAGCCGCTGACGTTGATGTAAGTCTTGAAATAATAAAAATATTATTTGGTTAAATTGATTGTTCTTTATTCAGTTAAATCGGTTATTTTTTTTAGAGATCAAACTCGAATTATGCCCACGCTTCAGGATAATAGAGTTGCGAAATTCTGGTGAGCGGGCTTTTTTTTATTAAAAGCTGACTAAGAAAAATGAATCGCAAGTAAATTTATTCGAGTAAAGAGGCCGCCAGGAATTGGGTGAGTTCAAAAGCCGCCAACTCTTCCTTTCCCAGGTCTTTAAGGCCGTCCCGCATCATGGTCAGGCAGAAAGGACAGGCCGTGATTACTGCCTCTGCTTGAGAGGCGGCTATTTCTTGCGCCCGGATATGGTTAATCCGTTGGCCTAATTTTTCTTCAGTCCACATCAAACCGCCGCCCGCGCCGCAGCAAAAGCTGTGCTCTTTTCCCCGCGGCAACTCTTTTAGCCTTACTCCTGGGAGAGAGCGAAGTAAATATCGGGGTTCAGCCCGAAGGTGGTGGTGGCGAGCGTAATAACAGGAATCATGAAAAGTTACCACGGTTCCCCTCGCCGCGGCCTTGAAAGAAATTTTTCCCTGTTTAACTAAAAGACTTAAAAGTTCTAAATGCGAGACCACCTGAATTTGGCTCAAAAATTCCTTGTCGCCGGCGGACATATCGCTAAAAATTGAGAGCAGACGAGGATATTCATATTTGAGCGTGTGATAACCGTGAGGACAGAAGACGAGAATTTTTTTTACGCCATACTGAAGAAAAAGCTCCAGATTCTGACGGGCCAGCATCTGAAAAAGATACTCGTTTCCCAAGCGACGGGCGGCGTCACCACAACATTTTTCTTCTTCGCCCAGGATGGCAAAATTCACCCCCGCTTGTCGCAACAGACGAACCAGGGCTCTTGAAATGGCTTGGCCCAGCTCGTCAAAAGAGCCGGCACAGCCAACAAAAAATAGCCACTCCGCCTTAGGGTTTTCCGTGAGGCGAGGTACTTTTTCTTTTTCCGCCCATTCCCCGCGGCGGGAAAAGCCAATTCCCCAGGGATTAGCGTTCGTTTCCAGGTGGCGAAAGAAACTGTTGAGTTCAGTCGGGAACTGACTTTCCATCAGCACCTGAGCCTGTCTTAAACCAAAAATCTTAGCCAAATGTTCAATTTCTACCGGACAAACATGCATGCAAGCCCCACAACTGGTGCAGGTCCAGAGCTCATCGGGTTTTATGACTTCCGGGACTATGGCGGGCAATTTTTCTCGGTTTTTCTCATGAAGCGGAAAATAGGACCTGAGCAAATGACGTTCGAGGTTATAGATAATCATTTTAGGCGAGAGAGGCTTGCCGGAGAGGTAAGCGGGACAGACATCCTGACACCGGCCACATTCGATGCAGGCAAAAGCATCGAGACAATCTTTCCACGTCAAGTCGAGAGCCTTTTCTATCCCATAGACCTCAGTATTTTCTAAGTTTATGGGTTCTATCTCGCCCGGGCTTGTCTCGCGGTGAAAAAGCAAGTTAAAGGGGCCGGCAAACATGTGAAAATACTTGGAGTGAGGGACATAGGCGATAAAAGCGTAGACGATAATAATATGAAGCCACCAGGAAAGATGGAGAAGGGAAGGAGGCTGGTTGGTTGGCGCCTCGGCTCCAAAAAGGAACCGACTGAGAAAAGGGCCGAGGAAGGAAAAACGAAGTTGTTCAGGCTGGTAGAGATATCTACAGGCCTCAAAAAAAAGATAGCTCAGGGTGGTGGTCAGAAGAAAAAAATAGATAATCGCCGAGTCCAGAGCAGAAGTCCTCAGGGCCTGAGGCCGAAGAAGAAACCGGCGAAGAGCTAAATAAACCGCCGCCAAGAGAACCACCAGGGCCATAAAATCGATCAGGCCGGATACGACATGCTCGGCTAAGCCATGACCGAAGAGGGAAAAACCGCTGAGAAAACCATCCAGAGTATGGTTAACCGTCATGGTATCAAAGGTCAGGGCAGCATAAAAGAGGCCGGCGTGAATTATTCCTGTTCCTAAGCGTTCATTCTTTAAAGTACAGCGCTGGAGAAAAACCCAGCTGAGCACGCGCCAAAAACGACGGCCAAGATTATTTGTTCTCTCCACCGCTTTGGCGCTACGGATAATTTGATAGCGGCGATAAACAGGAAGAAAGAAGGCGCTGAGGGTAATTATAACCAGGAGAGACAGAATAATTTTTTCGATAATTGAAAGCATCCGCCCTCCTCTCAGAAGGGGACAGCAATTCCCCAAATAATTTTATGGAATGATTGTTGATTACCGAGCCGACTCATGGCTATGTCTTTCCAGAAACCACCTCCTAAGGAAAGTTCTAACCAACGAGCCACCTTAAGCCGCAAGATCACATCGAGGAGAAGGCTCTGGCCCCGGGCCAAAAGAACATCGCTCTGGAAAATAGCCTGGAAACTTAAGATAGCTTCCGGGGTTAAAGCTACGCCCAACCGAGCCCCATACTCTTGTTTGAGCTTTTCTCCCGAAAAGTCGAGATAGGCTCGCTGGTTGGTGTGGTGGAAAAACCAAATAAATGGTTCGAGTAAAACTTGGCCCGAGGAAAAGCTCAAGCCAAACCCAAAATAGTTGCGGTTAAGATAATAAGGTTTTCCTTGAAGAAAACTGACATGGTCGGAGTCGTGATTGCTGTCGTGGCCGATAATCAGGAGAAAATTCCGGCCGATAAACTGCCGAAGCGAAAAATGCCAGTCAAACTTAGTACGATTATGGCCGTCATCATGGGTAATGAGCTGAGCTAAAAGGGACGTGCTTTTTGTTAGGTCAAGATAATTTTGGAAGCCAAAGTTCCAGCGGTCCTCGGGACCGCTGAGGTCGTTAAAACTCGGAAAATTGGCCGGCAAAAGAAGCGAGGCAAAAAATTCGCCTCTGGGGTCAAGCCGGCCGGTTTCCAGTAAGGTTATTTTTTCCTCCTGCGGCCGATAAATAAAAATAGGCTGGGCCAGAATATGGGCAGGAATAAAAAATAAGATAAAAAATAGCCCTATGAGAGGGAAAGGGGAGTTAATTTTGAAATTAGGGCAATTTAACCTCGAGCCTTTTTTTATCATCTCATTCATCCAACTAACCAACCAACCAACCAACCAACCAATCAATCAATCAATCAATCAATCAATCAACTAACTAACTAACTAACTAACTAACTAACTTTCCTCCGCCTATCTGTCTATCTATCCTGTCTATCTATCTATCTATCTATCTATCTATCTATCTGTCTGTCTGTCTGTCTACCTACCTACCTACCTACCTACCTACCTACTGTCTGTCAATTTATTCAATTATCCATGTGCCTACCTAAGGGCTTAATTAATTAACCAACGAGCTACTATTTTTTTCATTATTTTTTTCTTCTTTTTCCCCTTGTCTTCTTTTTCCTTCATCTTTTTAAATTAATGCTATTGCTACCAGTACCTCTACTTTTACCAATGCTACCATTACCCATATTACGGCCACCATAACTATTATTTCTTGCTCTTAGTTATTTCATTCCACCTCACTCATTCAGTTTCTTTTATACTAAAATTCAATCTTTAATCCAAGGCGAAAAACCCGCGGCGACTGGATTTCCGTGGCGAAGCGCAAGGGAAATTGCGGCGTCGTCCATTCGTTTTCTTCGGTTGCCAAGTGCTGGTTAAAAATATTATATCCCTCGATAAAAAGCGAGTTTTTTGCGCCTAAAAAGACCCAACTCTTTTCCAGCCGGAAATCAACGGTCAGGTTGAATTCGTAGCGAGCAATGCCCCGCGGGAAAGCCTGGATGACCACTGGGCCCTGTCTTAGGCTGGTGACAATTATTTTTCGGCTAAAGGGCTGGCCGTCGTAGTATTTGAAAACAAAACCAGCCCTAAAATCGGCTGGCAGGAACAGGCTGAAACCTAACCGGGCAGTATAGGCTCGGTCAAACCTCAGTCTCCCTCGGGCGTTAAGGAGAGAGTTGGGGTCATCATACAGCCAGCCGATTATGGCCTCGTCATTTTCCCACTCGGTGTTACCTGGACTCGTAGTGCCGAAAGCTTCAGTGGCCGTAAAAGAAAAAAAGAAAATGTGCTGGGAGAAGCGGCGCAAGACAGTAAGGTCGAGACCACGATAGCGGGAGGTGCGCTCGGCAGAATGGGGATTGCTCAGCTCAAAAAAATCCCGGCCCAATGCCGACGGCAGTCGGTTGTAGATAATAAAGCTCAGGTCATCATGAGTGCCCCAGATGCGGTCATCGCCGCTATCATCAAGCCTGAAAGTTTCGAAGGCTGATTCCGGCACGCCGATATTTTCTGTTTCCACCAAGTTCCGGGTTATCCGGCGAAAGCCACTCAGGGAAAGATAGAATTCTCGGCTCAGTCTGTAAATAAAACTAATGGCATAATCGGTGGTGACTGGTCGGCGAAGGTCAGAGTCCAGCCGAGAAAAAAACGGGCCTTCTCGCCTCAGCAAAGGACCGAGTTCTCCTTCGTCAAATTGGTAATTTAAATTGCGGTCAAACCAAGAATAAATCAAAGCGCCTTCAGCGGCAGCGTTTCCCCATCGCAGATAGTTAAGAGGAAGAAAGAAAGCTGATTGGCCGAAAAAGAACTTCAGCGAGCCCTTTTTCCCGCCGCCGAAGGGAACGGTCAGGCTGGCCCGAGGCAAAAAGCTAAGCCAGTCAACCCGCGAACCCGAGGCGCTCTCCAACCCGCCCCAACTCCTCTTTTGAGAAGGCGGTTGACTCCAACCTCGCGTCAGAATCACCTTAGCCCCGACGTCAAAAATAAAGTAGCGCGAAATTTGCCAACTATCTTCTATATAAAGACTGATATCGAGGGAGTTGTCTAATTCCTTGGAAGCAGGCGCAAAGAAAGCCACTTGGGCCGGCTGGCCTTCGAGAAACAGTAGATGGGTTGACCCCGGAATTTGGAGCTCTGAGGAATAAAAGCGTCGGGAGATTTCAAGCCCAAAGCTGGCCAAATGAATTGAATTGGAGGGGAAGTTTATTAGCCAATTACCGTTGACCTGAAAATTCAGATGGCCTCGCGTCTCCTCGCCGTATCGCAGCGGCGCCTGCCAGACAACGGGTCGAAATAGCTCTCGGCAGGGGGTTGCGGAAGGACTGACGTAGGGGTCAGATAATATCTTTTGATAGGCTAAACTTAACCCAGAATGAAAGGACAGTCGAGATGAGGGGAGGGATTGCCAGAATAATTGGGCGACATGAAAATTACGTTTGGCGCTGGTTGTAGCTTCTGGAGTCATTTTTCGCCGCGCTCCCGCTTCTGTCTCGCGGACTTGCTGACCGGTCCAGAAAAAGCTCAGCTCTCCCCAAGAAGTGGCTTGGTCGAGCCTGATTAGCCCGGAAAGAAGACGGCTTTGATTATGGCCCGGATAATCAGCTATGTGCCGGCTTAAATCTTGAGAATAAAAACTCAGATAGAAGCGACGATTTTCAGAAGCCAGAGGCCCGGAGAGCCAGAGCCTAAGCTTGCGGTCGTGATTAAAATTATGGACGTCAGTCAGCCCCTCTTTTTCTAAGGCCGGGGTGATGTTGGAAGTTGTTAATTTTGGTTCAATCAAAGCATAGCTGGTTCCACCCTGAAAGCGGCTGGTACCTTTTTTTGTGGCTATCTCGATTATTCCTCCGGGGGAAGTGGCTGAAGCCGGATGAAGGCTATTTCGATGACGAATTGCCTCCACTGCCTTGAGGTCGGGAAGAAAAAGAGGCGTTCCCCCAAAATAGGGCTCGGTAACGTTAAACCCATTAAGGCGAAATTCATTCTGCGTCCAGGAAGTAGCGCCACGGGCGCTAAATAACGCCGGCGAATCAACCCAGAGTCCTCCAGAATCAATGCGGTTAGTCGTAGCCGATAAATCCTGGTTTTCGATTATCGACCAAAGATTATCAGCGGCGGGAAGCAGCGAGAGCTGGAAGCTGTTGACAACAGTTTGGGCCCCAATATCAGCTAGGTCATATTTTTCCACTAAGGGCGGGCGAGTGGATTCAGAAAATTTAAATTCAACCTGTAGAAATTGAGCTGGTTCGAGCTCTATTTCCTCTTTCCATTCTCTTTTATTTGCCAGCCGCAAAATGAGGTTATAATTCCCGGGGCTTAATCCGAGCCAAACTAAATGACCAGTGGAATCAGGACAGCCAACCAGCGGCGAGGCCAAAAAAGGAGCTTCAAGCCAAACTGTAACTTCCGAGGAGGCCAAGGTTAAGCCAAAAAATTGCAGGTGAAGTGACGAGTTATTCTGAGCCGCGGCTGAAGAGATTAAGCCAAGAACCAATAAATGGCCACAAAACCACGCTTGACCAAAAGGCTTTTTCCGACGAAAAAGCTTTTCCTTTGAACCTTTCTTCATCTTAAACGAACTAAAAGTCGCTCTATTTTTTCTACTTTAAGCCTGTCCTGTCAAGAAAAGGTTTATTATTTACGGCTAATTTTCGGCGGCTCTGGATACCTTTCTTTATGAGGACAGCCAGGTGATTCTCGACATAAATTTGACTCGCTGGCCAAAATGATAAATTATGATTGCCGTTGATTTAAGAGGGAGGCCAGAAAACATGATAAAGAGAGAAAAAGTGGACACGGTCATAATCGGCGCTGGTCCGGGGGGTTATGTGGCGGCCTTGCGCGGGTCTCAACTAAAAAAGAAAGTGGCGCTGATAGAAGAAGATAAAGTCGGCGGTACCTGCACCAATTATGGTTGTATTCCGACTAAATTTCTTCTTCACGAGACGCAGGTCTTAGCCGAAGCTAAGCGGTCGCCAAGAATAAAAGGGAGAGAAGCTCTCCAGTTTGACTGGGCAGAAGCCCAGAAAACTCGTCAGAAGATAATTGACCGGTTAGTTAAGGGAGTCGAGTTTCTTCTGGAAAAAAATGGGGTGAAGCTAATTAAAGGTAAAGCCAGGTTTGGGGATAAGCGTCTGATAAGTGTCGTTTCCCCAGAAGAAGAAATTCTAATTGAGGCGGAAAAAGTTATCTTGGCTACTGGAAGTCGCGCGGCTGAATTGAGCTGCCTCCAGGCTGACGGCCGAAAGGTTTTGACCAGCCGGGAGGTTTTGGAGCTAAAAGAACCACCGTCGAGCTTAATCATTATCGGTGCCGGAGCGATAGGCTTAGAAATGGGCTCTATTTTTTCCCGGGTCGGGACCAAGGTTATCATTCTGGAGATTCTACCCCGACCTCTTCCTGGTTCTGACCGGCAATTGGCTGAGAGGTTAGGTCGGATTTTGAAACGCCAGGGAATCGAGATTCAGACAGAGATGAGGGTCGAAAAGGCAGAGGTTTTATCAGGTGGAGTTAGGTTGAGTGGCACCTGTCTCAAGACTAATTCGCCTTTCAGCCTCGAGGCAGACCTGGTTCTTTTGGCCGCCGGCCGGCGACCAAATTCAGAAATTGTCAGAGACGTCGATTCCCGCCTTTGCGGCCGGGGTGGTTTTGTCCAAGTCAACCAATTTCTTGAGACAGCCTGGAAAGATGTCTATGCGGTTGGCGACCTTATTGGCGGGAAATTATTAGCCCATAAGGCAATGCATGAAGGAATCCTGGCAATGGAAAATGCCTGCGGAGCGCATCAGGTTTTAGAACCCCAGAATATTCCCCTGGCCGTTTTCACTGACCCCGAACTGGCCTCAGTTGGCTGGACGGAAGAAGAAGCCCAAGAAATTGGCTTGCGGCCAAGAGTAAGCGTCTTTCCTCTGCAGGCCAGCGGCCGGGCCGTGGCTATGGAGAAAACTGAGGGGCTGGTAAAAATAGTGGCAGATGAAGCTGGCAAGATAATTGGCGCCCACATTCTTTCCCCTTCGGCCTCTGAGATGATTGGTGAAATGACCTTGGCGGTGCGGCTCGGATTAAAATTGGAAGACATCGGCCGGACAATTCATGTCCATCCGACGCTATCGGAAGCGCTTTCTGAAGTTAGCCTGAAGGCAATGAACCAGGCTCTCCATTTGCTCAATGATTAGAAAAAATTAATATTTCTTTTACCTTTGGCCGAGTTTGCTCGGCTCAGCGAAGGGAGAAGACGGGACGGCGTGGAAAGCCTTGGTGCAAGCGGGGCGATGCCGGATGTCTCTGGGCCTGATCGGCGCAACATGGTAGACAAGCAGTTTCTTTTGGCGGCGGACCTTTAACGGCGGAGGCGGATAAGATAAATAGATTAAGCGGGAAAAAATCTGGCGTTGACGGAAGGATTGACCAGCCTATACAATGAAAAGTTGATGAGAGAGTTCGAAGTAATCTATGAAGCGGGATGGTATAGCCAGGAGCATGACGGCCTTTATCCTTTTCGCTGGATGAGCCGGGAAGCCAGCCTGCGGATAACTTTACCCGCTGAACCGGGAAAGAAATTGCTCGTCATCGTTGCCGGGCATTCCTTTGGGGCTGAGGAGCCAGAGCTAAGGGTTTTGCTTGCCAACAAAGAAATCGGAAAGAGAAAGATTCGGGCCGCCTTCTCTCCTTATTTTTTTCTTTTAGAAGAGCGAGGCGAATTATCATTGAAATTTATTCTGGACCGTTTTTTCCGAGCTCCTGATGATAGCCGCCAGCTCGGGGTTATGGTGCGCTCGGCTGAGATTATTTGGTTGAGCGAATTGTCGGCGCCATTTTATGCTGAAGGATGGCACGAATGGGAAAAAGGTGAATTATTTCCCTTTAGATGGATGGCCCAAGAAGCCAAAATTTATCTGCCTCCTGCCTGGAGAGGGGGCTATTTAGTCCTGCCAATTTCCAGTGAATATTTTAATCAGAAGCAAATTCTGACGGTTTTTTCAGGAAAAAAAGAGCTGGCTAACTGGCCTCTTCTTTATCAGTGGAATACATATAGTTTGCAGCTTCCTAATTACGAACCCGAAAATGAGCTCGAAAATTCCGTTAAGGACGGCAAAAAATTAGTTTCTTCCGGGAGAATAAAAGAATCAGCTGCCGTCGAGGCAATTGAGCTCACTCTTAAACTGAACCGCCTTTTTCCTGAGAGCTATCATCCGGAAGACCGCCGCGAGCTGGGGATAAGGGTGGGGCCGTTAAGCTGGAATCAAGATAAAGAGAGACATCAAGACATTACTTTCTTCCATCAAAATGCCGTCAAAAATTACCAGGAAATGATGGCCGGGGAGACAATTCTTGCCTCTTTTCCTGTCAACCTCGGCGTCGACCTTTATGCCCGCTGCAATATTTCTCCTCCTTGTGTTTATTGCCTTTATGACCGAATGAAAGACCTCGAGGGCGAAGATAAAGAGGTCGTCGTTGATGACCGAACCTTGGCCAGCTATGGCCCATTTTTTAAGGCCGCTCGCAGTGTGGTTAATTGTTCCTTTGGTGAACCTTTGCTTCATCCCCGGCTTGAAGAAATTCTGCAGTTTTGTGCTTCCCGCGGGAAAATTGTTGAGCTTTCCACCAACGGTCAGGCTTTTACTTCTCGGACAATTCGGGCCCTCTTGGGGAAACCAATTTATCTGTATGTTTCGCTTGATGCGGCGACAGCCGAGACCTATGCTAAAATCAGAAATGAACGTTTCGACGAAATTGTAGCTAATTTAATGAGACTGAAGGAAGGGCGGAAACAGGCTAATGGCTTGCCCAAAATATTCCTGGTTTTTATGCCGATGCGAGTCAACCTCCACGAGCTCGAGGCTTATTTCGAGCTCGGTCAAAGAATAGAGGCCGATGCGTTGGTTTTGAGGCCCCTCCTTTATTTAGAAAATCCCGGTATCAAGCAAGAACGCGGCGGATATTTGTTTGATTATGAAAAGGAGCTCCTTACGACTGAAGAAATAAGGGCGGTCATCAACCAGGCCGAAAGGCTGTCCCATCGTTACCAAATTCCTTTGGCTAACCAGTTTGAATTTGGGACCATTCCTCAGCCAGGAAAAGCTAAGAATTTGACTATAAGCAACAACTCTGAGTCGAGCTAAAAATGCTCTGGAAATAGGCACGGAAATTTTAGGATAAAATGAGCCAGAAAATAGCCGGCCTCAAGAAACGGGGGCTATTTTAGTCTTTCGGGGAGGAACAGACAATAATTAAAAGGATTGGCGGTCAAAAAAATTGAAGCATGAGGCAAAATAAGTGTAAATAGAGAAAAAGGGAATTAGGCGCAGCATTTGAATAAAAGAGAGGCTAAATTGAGAGAAAGCAGCCCGGAATTAAAGGCGCAGGCCAACCAGGATGAGTTAGGACTAAAAAATCTGCCCATTTGTCGAGAGCCCTGGCAGAGTTATTATATTTTACGGCGGGGAATTTTGCCTTGCTGCCACGGAGAAAAACCGATTGCTCCGATGGAAGAATGGGCTACTGCCTGGAACGGGCCAACGCTTCAGGCAATCCGTCGCTCTCTTTCTCAAGGCAGGCTTAGCGCCTATTGTCTTTCCAGCTTAGGCTGCCCAATTGTCCAGAAGTATTTAGAGCAAAAAAAACAGGCAACCCGGTTGGCCGCCTTTTCCCCTCAAACCAGGCCGGGCTGGATGCGGCTGGTTAACCGGCTTTTCTTTCGTCTTCCGGCCAAAATTTATCGTTTCTTCCAGAGATAGAGAGGAAGAATTTCCCGGGTAAAAGGCTAAGGCAGCTCAAGGCCGCTTAATCCCGGTGGTTTTTTGTAAACATTAAAGGGGGAGAGATTTTTAGAGCTATCGACCACAGCCCTTTAGTCTATAAAACATAATAACTTCCCGGGAAGAAGCCAAAAATAAGTCTAACTGAATCATAAACTCAGAAAATTATCAGAAAATAAAATACACAGAAAATATAAAAATTATAAAATATATAAAATTAATCCATTTAGTAGGAATAAGTTAAGACAAAAAGTTCTAATGAGCCGGCGCCTACCTTAAGGAGAAAAGGTGAAAAGATAAGGGCAATAGAGTCGAAAAGAATTAACTAATAATGGTGCCATTATTTTAGATATATTAAATATATTAGATGCTCAACGAATATAACCAAGGGAACGAAGCATTTCTTCCGTTTTCTTATCGATGAGAATAGTCTCTTTTTCCTTGAGAGCGCGTCGGGCTAAATCTTCCAGTTTCTGTCTCAGGTTTTGAACTTCTGCCAAACTGTGAACCTGGTCGACAAGGTTATTCTTTTCTTCCGGGTCAGTTTGTAAATTGAAGATTTCCAGCCGCTTTTCCTCGGGCGTAATAATCAAGTGCCAGGGAAGCTGGAGGAGGGCAAAGCGGTCGCGCACTGCCTCTGGCCGGTAAGTTTCCATAAAAATTGGGTTGGCCACATTCCTTTTTAATTTTAGAAGATTTCGTCCCTGCTGTTGCGGCAATCGCCCCCAACCCATAGCCTCGAGAATGGTTGGAGCCACATCGAGTAAGGTAACTGGCGTTTGGTTCCTTTGGCCACCCCGCAGATGACCGGAGTAGCTAAGGATAAGAGGAATTTTCATGTATACGTCGTAGAGAAAGTGGATATGGCCAATGTGCGGGTCGCCAAAGGCATTTAAATATTCACCCAGGCCTTCGCCATGGTCGCCGGCAATGACGAAGAGAGTCCCGTCATAAAGCTGGAGTGCTTTAAGCCGGCTGATTAAACGGCCAATCTCGCCGTCCATGTATTCTACTTCCCGACGATATTGGTCGCGAATGGCCTCCACCGGCAAAAGGAGTTTGCCGCGGAAGGTGAAAACTGCTTCTCGCGGCTGAGGGCCATTCTGAACCTGGATTAAGCTGTTGGATTTAAAGAAAAAAACATTATCTTCGCGGCGAAAATACCAGCCACGGATGAGGTCGGCTCGAATCTCCGTTTGACCCTTGGCCTCCAGAATTTTGAGCCAATCCAAACGAGCTAAAAAGTGGTCGGGGTTGGAATCGGCAAAATTATCCACTTCGAGGCGGATAAGGTTAGGGCCAGGCTTGAGCTTAAGAGGTAGGGTATGGGTTCGATATTTATTGAGGCAGGTCTGAAAAACAAGCTCGTCGTTAAAATAAACTTTTAGGTCATCAGGCGAGTCGGGGGGGGCGTAGGGGTCGTGGGGGTCAGAATAATGGACCCAGAGGAAAAAAGGATGCTGGCGGTGGGCTTCGAGCCAGGGGAAAACCCTTTCGTTGACCTCGCCGGCATGGAGATACCAGCGGTCTTCTGGAAAAGTGTCTTCATAAACATCAAAGCCTTCATTAAGCCCGAAGCGAGAGCCCAGAACGCCTAAGGAAACAAAAGCGGCCGTGGTGAAGTTATTTTTTTTAAACAGATTAACGAAAGAAGGCCGATTCCTTTTGCGCCGAACCTCCTGGCCGTTGTTGTAGTTTTTAATCGTATAGGGCGGCTCTGAAAAGAAGATGGAGGCATGAGAGGGAAGAGTGATCGGGATAAGGCTATAGGCATTATCAAAGTAAATGCCGGTCTTAGCCAGGCCATCCAGATTGGGGGTATGAGCGTTTGCCGGGTTAACAAAACTGAGATAATCAGCCCTTTGGGTATCCAGGGTGATTAGGATTACCCTCGCTGGCGAAGGCAGGCGCTTACAGTTAGATTGAGAAAAAAGGCCGAAAAAAGAAGCTATGGCCATCAAAAAGAGAAAAGTTGGTTTTTTTAAAGCGGACATTAGCTCCCTTCTTATCATGAGCTGAACTGCTGGCTAAACATCATTTTTCAATTTAGGGCTTTCTTTTCATCCGTTCCAATAACCAAGAGCTGAATATTTTCCCCAAGTTAGGCTGCCTAAGCACATTGGAATTATAAAAACCTCTCTTCTGGCGTTAAAAGGCCGCGCTCTTGCTTTTGCTCCTTTGAACTATAAAGCAGGAAGCAATTTCAGCCTGAAACAAGCTAATTATTGGGGAGAAAAAAATTTTTGTCAAAAAAATAAAAAACTATTTGAAAAAATAGTATTGACTTGAGTAAAATTTTTGGCCTAAATAGATAGGAACGCCGTGATAGAACTAACTTTGGTTTTTATAGTTTTTGGCCTCTTAGGGGTTATCCTTCTCTTTATGAATCGTCTCCTTGGTCCGCGGCGAACCAATCCTACTAAAGAAAAACCCTTTGAATGCGGTAGCCCTTACCTGCAGAAAGATATTAATCCTTTTCCGATAAAATTTTATTTGGTAGCCTTTCTTTTTCTGCTCTTCGACGTGGAAGTGGTCTTTTTCTTTCCCTGGGCTTTGGTCTTTCGAGATTTGGCGGGTCTCGCTCTGCCCATAATGGCCGCTTATCTGGCTGTCTTGGTTCTGGGCTTTATTTATGCCTGGAAAACCGGCGCATTTGAATGGGATTAAGCTATGGAAGGACGTTTTTTCACGACCACCTTGAATGAAATCCTGAGCTGGGGTCGCAAATTCTCCCTTTTCCAGTATCCCTTTGTTACTGCTTGCTGCGGGATGGAATATATGTCAGCCGCCTGTGCTCATTTTGACCTTGACCGCTTCGGCGCTGGCTGGACTCGCTTTTCACCCCGACAGGCAGATATGCTTCTGGTAGTCGGCACGGTTACCCAGAAGTTGGCGCCGGTTCTTAAGACTGTTTATGACCAGATGACCGAGCCCAAGTGGGTGGTAGCTTTTGGTACCTGCGCCGTAAGCGGCGGTATTTATGACAACTACGCTGTTGTCCAGGGAATCGACCAGATAATTCCTGTGGATGTTTATATACCGGGGTGTCCTCCTCGGCCCGAAACAGTCCTGGATGCCCTGGTTAAACTGCAGGAAAAGATTAAAAAACAGGAACAGGAATGGCGATGGAAGAGGCGGAAATCCTGAGGCGACTGAAGAACCGATTTCCTCAGGCGGTTCAAGAAACACTGGTTTCCTTGGGAATGGATGTAGCCATTATTAACAAAGAAGCCCTCTTCGAGGTCATGGAGTTTCTTAAGGCCAAACCTCAGGATTACGCTATGCTCCTTGACCTCACTTGCGTTGATTACCTGGGTGAAGAACCTCGCTTCGAGATGGTTTATCATCTTTTTTCTCTGAGTTCTAACCGTCGCTTAAGGATTAAAGCCCGTTTGAGTGAAAAAGACCTAAAGATCGCCTCGCTTACGCCGCTCTGGAAAAACGCTAATTGGTTAGAACGAGAAGTCTACGACCTTTTTGGGGTTGAATTCATCGGCCATCCTGACCTTCGCCGCATCTTTATGTATGACGGATTTGAAGGTTATCCTTTGAGGAAGGATTATCCCCTGCGGTTGAGGCAGCCAAGGCTTAAATTCAGGAAGTAAAATGCCGACAAGAATCGAACGCGAAGCCAGGCCAGGAAGCTTGCTCCTTAATATGGGGCCATCGCATCCCGCGATGCATGGCACTATCCGCATCATGCTCGAGCTCGACGGCGAAAAAATCCTTAATTCCGAGGTGGAAGTGGGCTACCTTCATCGGGGTTTTGAGAAGACTTGTGAAAACCGCACCTATTTTAACCTCCTTCCTTATACCGACCGGCTAAACTATGTTTCGCCGCTTATCAACAACCTTGGCTATGTGATGACCCTGGAGAAAATGCTGGGCATTGAGGTGCCCCGTCGGGCCCAATTGATTCGGGTGCTGATGAGCGAGCTCTCGCGCATCTCGGACCATCTTACCTGTTTGGCGGCAATGGCTATGGAATGCGGGGCTTTTACTGTTTTCCTTTATAAAATCAAAGCCAGGGAATTCATTTGGGATGTCATCGAGTGGACAACCGGAGCCCGGATGACAACATCCTATATTCGGATAGGCGGCGTGAAAGCTGACCTCCATCCCGATTATCAGCCGGCCTTAGAAAAAGCGATTAGCGAAACGCGGGGAGTTTTAAAAGACGTCCACGGTCTTCTGGATAAGAATAAAATTTTCCTGAATCGGACCCGGGACATTGCGGTAATGAAACCCGAAGAAGCCATTAATTTTGGCTGGACTGGTCCCTGCCTTCGGTCTACTGGGGTGTATTACGATGTTCGGAAGGCCCACCCCTATCTCGTTTATGACGAGCTTGATTTTGAAGTTCCCCTCGGCGAAAGAGGGGACAATTTTGACCGTTATTTAGTGCGAATGCGGGAAATGGAGCAGAGTTTAAGGATTATCGAGCAAGTGATGGCCCAACTTCCAGCTTCACCGCCGGAATTAATGGCTGAGGGTCTTGAGCCGGCCCAAGCGATTAAAGAAGCCCGGCGCCAAAGACCAGAAAAGCCTATCCGGCTTTCACCTAACCTCGAAGGAGCGGAAAAAAGTCGCTACCCGGAAATTCTTGCTTCTGACCCGCGCTATGTGATTCCTCCGAAAGAGGACGTTTATACTTCGATTGAAGGCTTGATTTCGCACTTTAAGTTTTTCATGAAAGGCCACGGAATCCGCCCCCCCAAGGGGGAAGTTTATTTTGCCGTAGAAGGGGGCAACGGCGAGCTGGGCTTCTACATCGTTTCTGACGGGACAGACAAGCCTTATCGTTTGCATTTGAGAGCCCCTTGTTTTCACATCGTTTCGGCTTTGGAATTCTTGATTAAAGGCCATATGGTAGCGGATGTCATCCCTACCTTTGGCTCCATGAACATGATTGGTGGAGAGTTAGACCGGTGAGCCAGCCCTCTCTGGAATTGATTAAAAAAGAAATCGAGACCATTTTACCTCGCTACCCCAGAAAAGAGGCGGCGATCCTTCCTGCCCTGCATCTCGTCCAGAGGAGATTAGGCTATATTACTGCCGAGAGCGAAAAGCTCGTGGCGCAGGTCTTGGGCGTAAGGCCTGTTCGGGTGAGGGAAGTTGTTACCTTTTACACCATGTTCAGCCAGAAACCCCTCGGCAAGTATCATCTTCAAGTCTGCTCCAACTTGAGCTGCACCCTGGCTGGAGGCGAAACGGTTCTCGATTATCTTCGGGAGAAACTTAAAATAAAGGTCGGCGAAACCACTGCTGACGGTCGGTTCACCTTAACTACCGTCGAATGCCTTGGTGCCTGCGACCAGGCACCTTGTTTAATGGTTAATGACGACCTTCATGGTCGGTTAGATAAAACTAAAATTGACGAGCTTTTAGCCCGGCTGGAATAGAACCGTGAGCGAGAGAGTCATAAGCCGCGATTTCGAGATGGCCCATCTTTTTGAAATCGGCGTTTATCTTGAGCGAGGAGGCTATGGAGCCGCGCGGCAGGCCCTGCAGCTGAAGCCTGAGGAGATTGTCGAGGAAATAAAAAAGGCCAGCCTGCGCGGCCGAGGCGGTGCTGGTTTCCCGGCGGGTCTGAAGTGGAGTTTTGTCCCCAAGGTGGATAAGCCTAAATATCTTTGCGTCAATGCTGATGAGGGCGAGCCAGGCACGTTTAAAGACCGTTTTATCATGAGCCATAACCCTCATCTCCTGATTGAAGGAATCATCATCACTTCCTATGCGGTGGGCATCAATCTGGCCTTCATTTATATCCGGGGTGAATATGAGCTAATTGCCCAGCGCTTAGAAAAGGCCATTGCCGAGGCTAAAGAAAAAGGCTTTCTGGGAAAGAATATTTTTGACAGCGGGTTTAACTTGGAGGTGGTGGTTCATCGCGGGGCTGGAGCTTATATCTGCGGAGAAGAAACCGCCCTGCTCGAAAGCCTTGAAGGGAAAAGAGGCCATCCGCGGCTAAAACCGCCTTTTCCGGCTTCAGTCGGTCTTTTCCAGATGCCAACAGTAATCAACAACGTGGAAACCATAGCTAACGTTCCTTATATCATTCAAAAAGGCGCGGCCTGGTTTACAGGCCTTGGTTTACCCAAGGACGGAGGGACGAGGCTTTTTGGCGTCTCCGGAATGGTGGAAAGACCAGGTGTTTATGAGCTGCCCGTTGGCACACCTTTGCGCCGCATTATTTTTGATTATGGGGGCGGAGTCAAGAATGGCCGGAAGTTAAAGGGGGTTATTCCAGGTGGTATGTCAGCTCCTATTTTACTTCCGGAGGAGATCGATGTGCCGATGGACTGCGAATCGGTGGCCAAAATTGGTTCAATGCTTGGTTCGGGCGCGATTATTGTGATTGACGACCAAACTCCTATTCTGGAAGTGCTTCGCTTAGTAACAAAGTTCTATTCGCACGAGTCCTGCGGCCAATGTACTCCCTGCCGCCTCGGCACTTCCTGGATCAATAAAATTGTTAAAAGAATTGTTGCCGGGCAGGGGAGGAAGGGAGATATCGACCAAATTGAACGCTTGGCCTCACAAATTAAAGGGCGGACGCTCTGTCCTCTGGGCGATGCGGCCGCGATGCCTATTCTGGCTTTAGTTAAGAAATTTCGCCAGGAGCTGGAAGCTCAGTTGACCCATTAAGATTGACAGGAGAGGGAATGCCAAAAATAACTATTGATGGCCAAACGCTGGAGGTAGCGGAAGGGACGACTATCCTTAAAGCGGCTGGTCAAGCGGGGATTCATATCCCTCATCTCTGCTATCATCCTGCTTTTGCGCCTGAAGGGAGCTGCCGCCTGTGCCTGGTAGAAATCGAAGGCGCCGCGAAGCTTGAACTTTCCTGCTCAACAGTTGTTCGTGACGGAATGGTCGTTAGAACCCAGAGCGAGAAAGTCAAGGAGGCTCGCCGCTCTGTCCTCGAGTTTCTCTTAGCTGAACACCCGCTGGATTGTCCGATTTGTGATAAAGCCGGCGAGTGTAAACTCCAAGACTATTACGAGGCTTATGGCCTATTCCCCAGTCAATTTAGAGAAGTTAAGGAGAAGCGGGCTAAACTGGTCCGTATTGGTCGCAACCTTATCCTGGACCGAGAAAGATGCATCCAATGCACCCGGTGTGTGCGTTTCTTGCTGGAAATAACCAAGACCGGAGAGCTGGGTGTTTTCCAAAGGGGTATTCATTCTGAAATCGGCATCTATGAGGGCGAGCCGGTGGATAATAATTATTCAGGCAACCTGGCCGAGCTTTGTCCGGTAGGGGCGATTACTGACCTTGATTTTCGGTTTAAAACCCGCTCCTGGTTCTTGAATTCCCGGCCGTCTATTTGTCCCCTCTGTAGCCGAGGTTGCGCCATCGCCATCGAATCTCATAAGGGCTTGCCCCGGGTTGAATTGGGTCAGCGCGTTTATCGGGTCAAAAGCCGAGAAAACCCGGCTGTTAACCAATACTGGATTTGTGACTTAGGCCGCTATTCCTATAAATACCTGGACGAAGCAAGAGTTGAGCACCCGGCCCAGGTGGTCAACGGCCGGAAAATCGGTCTGAGCTGGGATAAAATTTTTATCATCCTCAGCGAAAAGATTCGCGGCCTTCTTATCCGAAAAAGGACTTCTCGGTTAGCCATAGTTTTAAATTCAGCCCTGACGAACGAAGAGCTGTTTTTGGTCAAGCGCCTTTTCCAACAGGAATTGAATGTCTCGCGGATTATTTTTAGCGACCCGCCCGATGATAAAGGGGACGGTCTGTTGCTAACCGCGGAGCGAACGCCCAACCGGCGAGGGGCTCTGGCGCTGGGCTTTGAGCTTAAAGGCAATTGGGAAGAGCTGAAAAAAGATAAGATTGATTTGCTTTTAATCTTTGCTTCGCACCTGCCCGAAGCGATTCCCTTGTCCTGGCTTCAAGCTGAAGCGGTCAACATCGAAACTAAGGTACTCTTTACCTGCCGGGAGTCTAATCTTGACTGGCTGGTTGATTTTGTCCTACCTACCGCTCCCATAGCGGAAAAACAAGGTTCTTTGACCAATATCGATGGCCGGGTGCAAAATTTTAAGCCCGCTTTAGAGCCCTGGGGTGAGAGCTGGCCAGAATGGCAGATTCTGGTTAGGTTAGCGCGGGAGGTGCCGGTCAATTTCCGTTTTTTTGGCAGTCTAAATTCGATTGAGGCCATCCAGCAGTCGATGGCTGGAGAAATCCCTGGTTTAATCTCAAGCCCATGATTGATGTATTAATAATTTTAATCAAGATTATCCTGGCCCTGGTCTGGTTTTTGACCCTGACTCTTTATCTTACCTGGGTCGAACGAAAGGAAAGCGCGGTTATTCAGGACCGGATTGGAGCGAACCGAGCTTCGATTCTTGGCTTGAGGGTTTTGGGGCTGTTTCAGCCCTTTGCGGACGCGATTAAAATGATTTTTAAAGAAGATTTCGTGCCGGCTTTTGCCAATAAATTCCTTCATACCTTAGCCCCCTTCCTCAGCTTTTTCTTTGTGGCCATCACTATCTCGGCTATGCCGTTTGGCGATACTGTCCGCCTTGCTGGTCGCGACATCAGTCTGCAGATTTTTGACGCCAATGTCGCTTTACTTTTTGTCCTGGCCATGCTTTCCTTGGCCATTTATGGCATTGTGCTCAGCGGCTGGTCGTCTCGTAACCGGTATACGCTCTTAGGCGGAATGAGAGGCGCGGCTCAGCTCATTTCCTACGAAGTGGCGCTGGGTCTTTCCTTAGTCGGAGTTATCCTGGTTTTCCCGTCGCTTCGTCTTCAGGATATTGTTTATGAACAGGGTAAATTGCTCTTTGGCTGGCTGCCCAAATGGGGTATTTTCTTGCAGCCCCTGGCCTTCCTCATTTTCCTGTTTGCCGCTCTGGCGGAAACCAAGCGCGTTCCTTTTGACTTACCTGAGGGAGAATCAGAGATCATCGGCTTTTTCACCGAGTATGGCGGGCTTAAATGGGGCATGTTTATGATGACTGATTTTATGGAGATAATCATTATTTCTTGCTTGTTGACGACTCTCTTTTTTGGCGGTTGGCAAGTCCCTTGGTTGGGAGCCGATGGTTTTCATTTTCCCTGGGGCTGGGATTGGCTGCTGCCGCGGTGGTTAGTAATTATTCTCCAGGTGGCTGCTTTTAACTTCAAAGTCTTTTTCTTCTGCTGGTTCCAGGTTCTGGTTCGCTGGACCTATCCTCGTTTTCGTTACGACCAAGTCATGGATTTTGGTTGGAAGCTTTTAATTCCCTTAAGTTTATTTAACATTATGGCCACTGGTTTGGTGATGAGTGTAATCCGATGATTAAGTTGCTTGGCTATTTCTTCGAGATTATTCGTGGCTCCTGGATTACCTGCCGCCATTTTGTCGTTAACATGTGGTTCTACACCCTTAAAGTCCTGGGGATAAGAACCAAGCGCAAAGGCGCGGTAACCATTCAGTATCCGGAGGAAAAAAAGGAGATTGCCCCGCGCCACCGGAGTTTGCACCGGATGATGACCCGAGAAGACGGTCGGCCGCGCTGCGTGGCTTGTCTGCTTTGCATGACCGTTTGTCCCTCGGAATGCATCTATATTGAGGCGGCTGAAGACCTTGACCCGGAGGTCCAGAAATATCCGCGAAAATTTATTATTGATTTAAGCCGCTGTTGTTTCTGCGGCTTTTGTGTTGAAGCCTGTCCGGAAGATGCCATTCGTATGGATACGGGTAAGATTGAAGTGGCCGCCTATTCTCGAGAAGACCTCATCTATGACCTTGACCGATTGTGCGGTTAATGGTTGAACGCCTTTCCGTCGGTGAGTTTGAAATCTGGGCTCTGCGGGAGGGCTATTTCTATCTTGACGGCGGAGCCATGTTTGGGGTTGTCCCCAAGGTCCTCTGGGAAAAGAAAACGCCGGCGGATAGTTTAAACCGAATCTGTTTAGCCACTAATTCTTTGTTGATTCGTGGCCGGAAAGCCAACATTCTCGTGGAAACCGGGTTGGGAGAAAAGCTGTCGGCCAAATTTAAAGAGGTCTATGCCGTTGAGCTCAGACCAGGTTTGAAGGCGGCCTTAAGAGAAATTGGCTGCGCGCCGGAAGAGATTGATTTTGTTATCAACACCCATCTTCATTTTGACCATTGCGGGCATAATACCGAGTTAGCCGGGGAAGACCTTGTTCCTGCTTTTCCTCGAGCTGTTTATCTTATTCAGAGGGGAGAGTGGGAAGCAGCCCTTAATCCAAACGAAAGAGACAAGGCCAGTTATTTGCCGGAAAACTTTTGGCCGCTCCAAGAAAAAGGCAGAGTTGAGCTAATAAACGGAAATAAGGAAGTCCTTCCCGGAGTAAAAATTATTTTAACGCCGGGTCATACGGCCCATCACCAAAGTGTCTTGATAACTTCTGGGTCAGCTAACGTTTTCTATACTGGCGACTTGATTCCCACCTCAGCTCATGTGGGCCTTCCTTATATTATGAGTTACGACCTTTTTCCCCTGGAGACGTTGAAAACCAAGAAAGAAGTCCTGGCTAAAGCTGTTGCCGAGAACTGGGTTTTAGCCTATGTCCATGACCCCAAAGTTTTTTTTAGCCGCATCAAAAAGGAAAAAGATAAATTTATCTCCGAACCGCTCGAGAATAGTTTTCTATCTTAAAATATTAAGGTTTTAGGCTCTTCCGACTTTCTTGTGGGTAAAAACAAGATATTTTGATGAACCTTTTAGATAGGTCGCCTCAGGCGGGTTTGTTGTCCTGGGGCTAATTGGATAAATATAAATAAGGCTCTTTCGGGTTTTTAATGGGTAGACCTAAAGAATTATCAATCTCCGACAGGCTATACAGAACCCGCAGACGAAGGTCCTGAAAGGCAAGTTGAAGCCGAATATTTTGCATATTATTGGTATTTCTTTAATCGTCCTCCGCCACGATGAAGTGGCCCGGATTCAATCCGCTATTGAGGGCCTCAAATCTATCATCTTTACCCATAAAAAGTCTGAAGAACCATAAATAACATACGAAACGACCCAAGAGACTTGTTTCTAAAACTCCGCATCTAAAGGCTGTCTACATCCCTTCTGGCGTCCTTAATTCTCCGGGTTTACCCGCATCAAACCCAGAAGAACCAGATTTTTAGATTTTTATTGTCTTAATATTTCCCTTAAGCCTCCTTTTAATCCCCAGTCCACTCGTTTAAGAATCTAACCGGACCGAGTGTCATCTTATTATCTTATCTAAAATCTAACTATGACTGACCTAAAAAGTAATTTAATTTAATTTAATTTAATTTAATTTAATTTAAGTTAAGTTAAGTTAAGTTAAGTTAAGTTAAGTTAAGGTAGATGGCAGCTCTGACCTTTACCTATTTTTTGTCTTTTTTCCCCCTTTTCTTTTTTTCCCTTTTTTATCTTCTTTTTTCCTGCCCTTATTAAATCTGTGGAAAGGAGAAGCGGGATGGCGGGGGCGGGCCTTGAAGGTTTAGCCTTGGTGAATCGCTCTTGGCTGAAATTCAGAGCGCCAGTGGTCCATAAGCCTAAACTCGCCAAAGGGATGGCGGGGGCGAGCTTTCCTTTTTTGAACAAAAATGCTATCCTTAATCATCTTATATTTAATGGGTCTAATTAGGAGGTTATAAAATGAAACCCAAAGCGACAGTGGAGGAGCTGCTGGCCAAGGCTGAGCAACCCTCCAAGGATGCCCTGCGTTTGCATCCCTTTTATCGAGGCAAAGTTCAGGTGACTCTAAAGTGTCGAATCAAGAGTTTTGACGACTTTGCCATCTGGTATACTCCCGGCGTGGCAGCTCCTTGCAAGGAAATTGCCCGTGACCGGGAGAAAGTTTTCGACTACACAAATAAGGGAAACTTTGTAGCTGTCGTCAGTGATGGCTCGCGTGTTCTCGGTTTGGGTGACATCGGACCAGAAGCTGGCCTGCCTGTAATGGAAGGGAAGGCGCTCCTTTATAAATATCTTGGCGGTGTTGATGCTTTCCCGATTTGTTTGGCGACCAAGGACGCAGACCAAATAATCCAGGTAGTCAAATGGCTTCAGCCCAGTTTTGGCGGGGTAAATTTGGAAGACATTTCTCATCCCAAATGTTTTTACATCCTAGATACGTTGCGCCGTGAATGTGAAATACCGGTCTGGCATGACGACCAGCAGGGAACAGCTTGCGTAACTTTGGCTGGACTGATTAACGCGGTGAAAATTGTGGGTAAGAAGATGCAGGATATCAAAGTCGCCTTGGTTGGGGCTGGGGCCGCTAATATCGCCATAGCTCGGCTTATAATTGCCGCTGGCGTAACGCCGGGGAACATGGTTGTTGTCGATTCTCGAGGCATCCTCCACAAGGACCGAGGGGACAGAGAAACGTTGCAAACTAAGTACAAAGAAAAATGGGACCTTTGCCTTAAGACGAACGCCGAAGGAGTCAAAGGCGATGTGCCCGAAGCCATGCGCGGGGCTGACGTTTTAATCGCCGCTTCCAAACCAGGGCCAGGGACGATTAAGAAGGAGTGGGTGGCTTCTATGGCTAAGGATGCCATCGTTTTTGCTGAAGCTAACCCGGTGCCTGAAATCTGGCCATGGGAAGCGAAAGAAGCTGGAGCCAAGATTGTAGCCACCGGACGTTCTGATTTTCCCAACCAGATAAATAACTCCCTTGGCTTTCCGGGCATTTTCCGGGGGGCTTTGGATATCAGGGCCACGACCATCACCGATGAAATGTGCATTGCGGCCGCCCAGGAACTGGCCAAAGTAGCTGAAGATAAGGGTATCCACGAGGAATACATCATCCCGACAATGGACGAGTGGGAAGTTTTCCCTCGAGAGGCGGTAGCGGTGGGTTCCAAAGGCATAGAGCAAGGTGTGGCGCGAATTAAACTGCCCGCCGACGTGCGCTATAAGATGGCGGAAACAACAATTCGTCAGGCCCGGGAGCAAGTGCAGTTGTTGATGCGAGAAAAATTCATCGTTGACCCTGACGAGAAATAAATAATTAAGAGCTCAAATTTAAAAACTTGGGGCTCTGATTTAAAAAAGTCAAAACCCCGGCTGCTAATTTTATAGTAGATATGATTAAATTCAGTAATTCTGGAGGCGAAGTTAATAGCCTGAAAACTCTAAAATTTTTTCATAGAGAAGGGAGAGGAGAAAATATTAGAGATTTTTTAAATCTGAGAGTCTGGCGAGGCGAGACGAAGGTGTTGGGAGAGAATTGGCTTTAACTTAAAACTGAATTCGGAAATAGCTGGATTTTATTTGACAATTAAAAAAAATTGTGATATCAATTTTAAGACTAAAATGATGACAAAATTTTTGGATTTGGCTGAGGTAAGAGAATGAGCCCTGAGTCAAAATCCAGCGGGATGGATGACGTCCCACCCCCCTAAGCATTTCTCCCTCAGTGGATTCTTTCTGAGTAAAGCTGGCGAGAAGCCCTTTTCCATAGAAAGGAGGTGAGAATGGGCGGGCGGTTCCTAAGGCAAAAAAAGGGATCGTCTTGGTTAAAGAAATTTTTTTAATTAAAAAAGGAGGTATGGAAATGAAAAAGACCATCGCTATTTGGATGGCCGGACTGGTTGTGGCTTTTGTTTTGGCCAGCTGTGCTAAGCCACCCACCCAACAGATGGATGCGGCCAAAGCCGCTGTCGAGGCTTGCAAAACTGAAGGCGCGGATGTTTATGCCAAGGACGAGTTCAAAAAGTTAAGTGACGACCTGCAGGCGGCGCTGGACCAAGTTACAGCCAAGAAATATAAGCAAGCCAAGGAAATGCTGATTAAGGTGCAGGCCGATGCCGATGCCTTGAAGGCGACAATTCCCGCCAAAAAAGAAGAGGCTAAGAATGCCGCCATCGCCGCCCAAGGCGAGGCCAAGACAGCCTTAGACGAGGCTAAAGCCTTGTTAGAGAAGGCGCCCAAAGGGAAAGGAACGAAAGCGGATATCGAAGCTTTTACGGCTGACCTGAAGGGACTGGAAGATTCCTTCCCTGAAATTCAAGCTGCTATTGATAAGGGCGACTTTTTCGGCGCCAAAGACAAGGCCGTGGCCATCAAAGATAAGGCCACTTCGATTTCCGACCAGATTAAGCAGGCGATAGAGAAAGTTCAGAAGAAAAAATAACTTATTTCCCTTAGAAGCGAAGCAGTTTGGCGATTGTCGGGCGGTTGAGGCTGAAGCCGGTTATTACATCGATTGTAGCTATAATCGCCATCTCTTGCCAACAAGCGCCGGTCGTTCCAGAGGCGGAAAGGGCTAAAGAAATAGAAAGCCGCCTGTGGAGGGCCGGCGCTTCTACTTTTGCCCCCGAAGAATATAATTCCTTTTATCAAGCCTTAAGAACGGCCAGGATTCATGAATTGAACGAAAGAGCTCGTTGGCCGCTCTGGCAACGGCTCAAGCATGTCCAGGAGGAGTACAAGCAAGTGATAGAGGACGGAACGAAACTTTTAGCCCTGGTCGAGGAGAAAAAACAAAGCCAAGCTAAGGAATTAAGAAATGAGCTCAGCGAGCTTGAGGGTCTGATTAAGAAGCTGCGAGCGATTAGTTCTGCTATCAACGAGAGCCGACATATCAGGGAGAGAATCACGAGGTCGGAAATCTTAATGCAAGAAGCGAGGCGAGAGATAGAGAAAGAAGAATTTTCCGCCGCTAAAAAAGCCCTGGCCTCGGCTCGTGAGCCAGCCTCGAGTGCCAGAAGAATAATCTTGAGTCTCTTTGAACGCTATCTCGATGAAGGCTATCTGCGGCGATGGGAAAAATGGGTCGCAGAGACTATTGCCGAATCCAAGGCGAAAAATAATCTGGCAATTATCGTGGATAAACTGGAGAAAAAGCTCATCGTTTATTCCCAAGGAGAAAAAAAGGAAACTTATGATGTTGGTTTAGGTCGATTCGGCCTGGCCGATAAACTCCATGCTGGTGACGAGGCGACTCCCGAAGGGAAATATAAAGTGATGAAAAAGAACCCTAACAGTCGTTATTACAAAGCTCTTTTACTCGATTATCCCAACGAAGATGACCGGCGGCGGTTCCAAGAGATGAAGAAGAGAGGGCTAATTCCCCCTCAAATCGGCATTGGCGGTTTGATCGAAATTCATGGCGGTGGCCAGGACGGCTTGACCTTTGGTTGTGTCGCTATGGAAGACGAGGCTATGGACAAGCTTTATAAAATGGCCGAGGTCGGCACCCCGGTAACTATCGTGGGGACAGTAAATCGTAATTCAGCAATTTTAAACTGGGTCAGGGAATTATAATATAAAATATAAAAGAAGAGGCTAAGACCTCAGAATGGGCAAAAGAAAAGAGCCCTTCTAAGAGATAGGACAGGGTACCTGATGATTACGCAGATGGTTAGTAAAGCAAAAAAAGTCGCGGCGACTTGCCAGCAAAGATTTAGGGAATTGGTGGTTAGGAAGAAGCGGCTTTTTTTTAGCCTCAGCGTGGCTGTTTTTCTCGTTTTAATCTTAGAAATAATCGCCATTATTCTTTCTTGGCCAGGCCAGTTTAAGACTGAAGCAATCCTTCCGGCGGAAACCAGAGCCCCTTCAGCTTCTGGGTTAAATAAGGAAAATACTCAGCTGGAGAAAAAACTGTCAGCCCTTAAACCAAGAGGGGTCTTTGTGCTGATTGATAGCGGTGCTAACCGCCTCCTCCTTAAACGAGGAGATGAGGTGTTGAGAGAAGCCGTTGTTTCCTGTGGTTCAGGCAGCATTCTGGAGGACCCAAGCGGGAAAAGAAAATGGGTCTTTGATACGCCGCGGGGGGAATTTTCTGTCAGGTCAAAGGCGGTGGACCCGGATTGGGTCAAACCAGATTGGGCTTTCATCGAGGAAGGGAAGGAGCCCCCCAAGAATTGGCAAGAAAGAGTAGAATCAGGCGTTTTGGGCGACTATGCTCTCGGCTTTGGCAACGGTTATTTTATCCATGGTACCCTATATACTCGGCTGCTTGGCCGTAACGTTACCCATGGCTGCGTTCGGGTGGGCGATGAGGACCTGGAGGTCATATTTAAATCAGCTCAAGTGGGTACAAAAATTTATATTTATTAGCGAGTGGCGAGCTTTAATAAATAGTTTTGGCGGTGCGAAGTAAAAAAGAATGGCTGACCAAAATCATCCTCTGAGCTTAGAAAATGGTCAGCATTTGGGGCCAGAAACAGCTTTTTTCTCTGCGGCCGAGTTAGGTTTATTTTTTGGCTGGCTAAAAATAAGGCTCGTTCAAAATAACCCAGGTTTTCAATTTCCAAGAGAAAAATAGAGCTGACCAGAACCAGATGAATTATAGTTTAATGACGAAATTGGCGGCAGTTCTATTTATTGTCTTTTTTGTAAGTCCGTTTTTTGGGGCTACGGCTGAAAGGTCAAATAGAGAAATTGGGGGTTCGGTCGAACGAACCACCCCCGGGCAGGCTTTGGCCTCAGAATCTATTGGTGAAGCCAGCCAACTCGAATTTCTCCTGGTAAGAAACCAGGTTTTAAAACAGGAATTGCTCTTAGCCTCGAAGCCGCAACTTTATTTTCTGCTGAATTTAACGGAGAAGCGTCTGCAGCTTAAAGCCAGGGGCATGGTTCTAAAAGAGTGGGCGCTGACTCGGGTCAGACGTTGGGGCCCTCACCCTCGACTGGAGCCTTTAACTCTGGGCAAGAAGTCAGCGCTTTTTGCGCCTAAAAGAAAGGCGATTAAGCCGGGTGAGAATCAGAGCAAAGACACCTTTGAGCTTGAGGCCTTAGAGCTGAAGGATATGCCGACCATTTTTACCCTAAACTTGGAGGAAGGAATAAAAATTTATGTCCGGCCAAAGCCTCAGGGTTTTTTAGCTCGTCTGGCCCATGTCGGCTTACATTTTCGCTGGTATGGCTGGTTTCCTCTGCGAAACATGTATCGGCGAATAGCGGGGAAACCTTTTATCAGCCTTGAAATTACGGTTGCCTCCCCTGTCGAGGCCAAAGCAATCTACTGGGCCATGCTGGATGGGTTAAAGGGCCTAATTTACTCCGTTCCCAAGTCATAATTCTAAGCGGTTCTCTGGCGTATTTTATGCTTTAGGCAATATCGCCCCTATCTTGCTGAATCGACCCCCCCTCTAATCGCCAGGATTATCTGGGGAATATTGTGGTTAGGCAATATCGCCTCTATAATGGCCTCCCTTCCGAGCATTTTTTTATGCCGCTTTCTTTGCTTCCTATTCCGAGCTTAAGAAACTTGCCTCCGAGATGATGGGCTCAATCTCGAAGCGATCTTTATCTCTTTGGGCTTGATTTTCGCTCAGTCTTATGAAAATCAGGTAAATATATAAGACGGCCCTGATTTGAATTGGCTCTTTAATTTTTGATTTTTTAAATACTTGACATAGGGCGCACATAGTTGGCCCTAATTTTTGAATTTTTAATTTTTTCAGGCGGGCGAAGAAAAAGGGCTTTTGGTTCGGGGTGAAAGCCAAGAAATCTAAAGCGATTCCTTTAATTAGGCAGCTATCCCTCTTAGAGGTTTTTTCCTTCCCTTAAGAGGGGTAGCCAAGATGGAGTCTTAGAGCCATCGGCCGAGGGGTCCTAACTAACCCTGGGCCTCAATTAGGGCCTTATTGATTGGTTCATTATAAATATTTATCGAAAAATCTTGACAAAATTATGCTCAAGTTTTATTATTATTATTGAACCTAAAAAGGAGGTGAAAAGATGCCCAAGATTATTGGCATTGACTTAGGAACAACTAACTCCGTCGTGGCCGTTATGGAAGGCGACAAGGTTACGGTAATCGCCAATGAAGAGGGAGGCCGCACTACCCCCTCAGTAGTTGGTTTTACGGCTAAGGGAGAGCGCTTGGTCGGTCAGGTGGCCAAGCGCCAGCGGGTAACGAACCCGGAAAATACCATTTATTCCATTAAACGCTTTATGGGCCGTCGCTTCAACGAAGTGCGGGAAGAAATCCGCCAAGTTCCGTTCAAAGTAGTGGAAGGTCCGAACGGGGATGCCTGGGTTGAAGTTCAGGGAAAGAAGTTTGCTCCTCCTGAGATTTCAGCCATGATCCTGCAAAAATTAAAGAAAGCAGCTGAAGACTACTTGGGAGAGAAGGTAGAAAAAGCTGTCATTACTGTTCCCGCCTATTTCAACGACAGCCAGAGGAAGGCGACTAAGGATGCGGGTAAAATTGCCGGGCTGGATGTGGTGAGAATCATTAACGAGCCCACGGCTGCTGCCCTGGCCTATGGTATGGACAAGAAAAAGGACCAGGTAATTGCCGTCTATGATTTTGGTGGCGGCACCTTTGATATCTCCATCCTGGAAGTTGGCGAGGGCGTGGTCGAGGTTAAGGCTACCTCTGGTGACACGCATCTCGGCGGCGATGACATCGACCAGCGGGTCCTGGAATGGATTGTCTCTGAATTTCGGAAGGAAACCGGTATCGACCTGACCAAGGATAAGATGGCTCTCCAACGGCTTAAAGAGGCGGCCGAAAAAGCTAAGATGGAACTTTCGACGATGATGGAAACTGAAATCAACCTGCCTTTCATCACCGCCGACGCCTCTGGCCCTAAGCACTTGCTGATGAAACTTACTCGAGCCAAGCTCGAAGCTCTGGTTGAAGATATTATTCAGCGCTCTATTCCCCCGTGCCGTCAGGCCTTAGAGGACGCGAAACTTCGTCCAGAAGACATCCACGAAGTAATTCTGGTTGGGGGCCAAACCAGGATGCCCCGCATCCAGCAGCTGGTCCGCGAATTCTTCGGCAAAGAGCCCCATAAGGGGGTTAATCCTGATGAAGTAGTGGCTGTCGGTGCCGCCATTCAGGGAGCGGTTCTCGGCGGTGAAGTTCGGGATGTTCTTCTTCTTGATGTGACGCCGCTAAGCTTAGGCATTGAAACCCTGGGTGGTGTTTTTACCCGCATGATTCCGCGTAACACCACTATCCCGACGCGCAAAACTGAAATTTTCACTACTGCCAGTGATAACCAGACGAGTGTGGAGATTCATATCCTTCAGGGCGAACGAGAAATGGCCGCTTATAACCGGTCGCTCGGTCGGTTTCATCTGGATGGTATTCCGCCTGCGCCCAGGGGTATTCCGAAGATCGAGGTTACTCTTGATATAGATGCTAACGGTATTCTGCACGTTTCGGCCAAAGATATGGCCACAGGCAAACAGCAGGCGATCACCATAACGGGGCATAGCGGTCTGGATGATAAAGAGATAGACCGAATGGTCAAAGAAGCTGAGGCGCATGCGGCCGAGGATAAGAAACGCCGGGAAGTAATCGACGCCAAAAATCAAGCTGACCAGATGGTCTATAACATGGAAAAGCTTTTACGCGAGAATCGGGATAAGATTCCAGAAAGCGAGGCGCAGCGAGTCCAGACAGAAATTGAAAACACCAAGCGAGCCATCGAGTCGGAAAACGTAGAGCAAATCCGCCAGGCCATGGATGCTTTAGCCCGGGCTTCCCATAAGCTGAGCGAAATGATGTATCAGCAGGCCACCCAATCTCAGGCTTCCAGCCAGCAAAGCTCTTATCAGAGCGGCTCTTCCGGCTCTGGCTCCAGGCCAAACGAGGAAGAAGTGATTGATGCCGAAGTGGTGGATGAAGATAAAAAGAATTAATGACCGACAATTAAAGGTCGCCGATGGAGAAGGATTATTACCAGATTCTTGGTGTGCCCCGGGGAGCAAGCCTATCTGAGGTTAAAAAAGCATACCGGAAATTAGCCCGCAAATACCACCCTGACCTTAACCCTGGGGACAAGACAGCCGAAGCCAGGTTTAAGGAGATTCAAGAGGCCTATTCTGTCTTGAGCGACCCGAAGAAGCGAGCTCAGTACGACCAATTCGGGTTTGTCGGCAACGTGCCTCCAGGGGCTGAGCAGGCCTCCAATTTCTCCGGTTTTGAGGGGTTTGATTTTTCCGATTATGGTTCAGCTACATTTCGGGATTTTTTTGAATCTTTCTTCGGCGGCCGGGCAGCGCGGCCGACCTTTGAGGCCGAGCGGGGGGAAGACCTTCATTACACGATGAAGCTTGGTTTTGAAGACGCCATCAACGGGGTTCAAACCAAAATCAGGTTAACTCGTTTGGTGACTTGTTCGGCGTGCGGCGGCCGGGGTTATTTATCATCGGGCGCTCCTAATCGTTGTCCGACCTGCGGCGGCCGAGGCAGAACCACTATCCAGCGCGGCTTTATGCGCTTTGCCTCGGAGTGTCCCACGTGCGGCGGGACGGGCCGTCTCCCGGGGGCGGCTTGCTCGGTTTGTCATGGTGAAGGCCGCGTTCAGGCCGCGGAAACAATCAATGTTCGCATCCCCGCCGGGGTTGACACCGGCTCCAAGGTTAGGATTGCCGGTAAAGGGAATGCTGGCCGGCAGGGAGGCCCAGCAGGCGACCTTTATATTTCCATCGAAGTTTCCCCTCATTCTCTGTTTCAACGAGAGGGAAGTAATATTTACCTTAAGGTGCCGATTACCATTTCTGAGGCCACCCTCGGCGCCAAAATCGAGGTGCCCACTTTATCGGGCAAGACTATGATTCGGATTCCGCCCGGAACTAAATCTGGCCAAAAATTTAGGATTAAAGGCCTGGGTGTGCCCACAGCTGGCGGTAAAGGCCGCGGCGACCAGTTGGTTGAAGTCACTATCGTCCCGCCGCCGTTTAATGACCAGCGAGTCCGAGAACTGATGCGGGAACTGGAGCGGGTGGTGTCGGAAAATCCGCGGGATAAAATGGGTATGGCTTGAGGTCTGAGATGAGGCGAAAGAGAGAAAAAAGGGGCGAACAGCCAAAGTATTATCATATTAGCGCGGTTTCTCGGATGTATAACCTCCATCCCCAGACCCTTCGGCTCTACGAACGGGAGGGTTTGCTCAAGCCGTCACGCAGCCAGGGGAACACCCGGCTTTATACGGATGAAGACTTGAAGCGTTTGGAGCTCATTTTGACTCTTATCCGCGACCTGGGAGTTAACCTGGCTGGAGTAGAGGTTATCTTGAACCTAAGGCAAAAGATTGAGAGAATAGAGGCCGAAGTTAACGAGCTCTTAGAGTTTGTCAAGAAGGAGTTCTTTGAAGGAAGAGAGGAGGAGTTTGAAAAAAGGCGCTTAAGCCTGGTTCCGGTAAGCTCAGCCGCTTTGATTAAGCTGGAAGAGAGCGAAGAGAAAGAATCATGACCGATGACGATATTTTCGAATCTCGTTCCCTGCAGCAATATTTGGAGCAGATTTCTAAATTTCCGGCCTTGAGTGAGGAAGAAGAAAAAGAACTGGCCCGCCGCATCCAGGAAGGCGATCGAGAGGCGCTGCAGCGTTTGGTAGAGTCCAACCTGCGCTTTGTCGTCAATTACGCTAAAAAATACCGGGGCATGGGTCTGGGGATGCTGGATTTAATTCATGAGGGAAACCTTGGGCTCATCGAGGCAGCTAAAAGGTTTGACCCTAACCGCAATGTCCGGTTTGTTTCCTACGCCGTCTGGTGGATTAGGCAGGCTATTCTTCATGCCCTAACCCAGAATGCCCGCGCCTTCCACATCCCTCAGAAATTATCGGACCAGATTTCTTTAATGCGACGCAAGGAAGCTGAGCTCAAGGCTGAACTGGGCCGGGAGCCGACCAGGGAGGAAATTGCTGAGGCGCTGGGAATCACCCCTGAAGAAGTGGATGATTTTCGGATTCTGGCCGAGAAGAATATCTCCTTGAGCAATCATCTCCCCGACTCCGACCAGGAAGTGGAGGAGATGATTAAGGATGAGGTTGAGCCGTCAGTGGAATATCAGATTATTAGGAATGCTATCGAACAACAGGTGCGGGATTTGCTCCAAGAACTGGATGAAAAAGAAGCTCTGGTGCTGAGATTGAGGTTCGGCCTGGATAATAATCAGCCCATGACCTTGCAGGAGATCGGCGATATCTTGAATTTGACCCGGGAAAGGATTCGCCAGATTGAGCTTAAAGCCAAGCGCAAACTGGCGCAATCACATCGATTGCAACAACTTCGGGGTTATCTAAACTGAGGAATGGGGCTTGGCCTGCTCGGTCTTTGATTTTAATGTTAATGGTCAGAGCGCAGAGTTTCTGGGCTTAGATTGAGGCGTTAATTGATATCCGAGGCTAAATTTAATATCATAACGAGGTTGTCTTTGGTATAGAGATAGTTAGGGATAAATTTTATTTGCTGGCTGTAAACAAAATCTGGTTTAAATAAATAATCATGAAGGGAGACGACGCCGAAGGAAGGCTCAGGCTGATGGCTGAAGCCAATAAGGTTTGTCCGGTCTGCGAAGGCTCGGGCTGGATTCTGGTCGAAGAAGGGGGGAGGTCAATAGCGAAGCGCTGCGCCTGCTTTCAGGAAAGGCGGCTGGAAATTTTGCTGGCGAAGGCGGGTATACCTAAACGCTACCAGAATTGCTCCTTTAAAAATTTCGAAGTGCACAACGATTCCCACCGCGACGCTCTGCGGATTTCCAAGCAATTGGTTAAGAATTATCCTGTCCAGGAGGTGGGTTTATTATTCATCGGGCCCTGTGGCGTAGGCAAGACCCATCTGGCGGTAGGCATTATCCGGGAGTTAATAGAAAAAAAGGCCGTACCCTGTGCTTTTTATGATTTTCGCGACCTCATTCGCGACCTCCAGAATACCTATGACCCAGAAGCTGACATGTCCACGAGCGAAGTCCTGGCGCCAGTGCTTAATACACCAGTAATTGTCCTCGACGAGCTGGGAGCGAAGAGAACGACGGCGTGGGTCGAGGAAACAGTCTTTTATATTATCAATTATCGGTACAACGAAAAAAAACTCACCGTTTTTACGACTAATTATCTGGATAAAGCCGAGGAAGAAGATAAGCGGAGCGAATTTTATAAAAAAGGCGAGGAAACGCTGATTGACCGGATTGGAGTGCGTTTACACTCCCGACTTTATGAAATGTGTAAGGTCGTCGAGATGTGGGGCGAAGATTACCGAAAAGTGGCGAAACAAGCTGGCTACCGCTTTTAAACATCCGAACCCACAGGCTGGATAGAAGGCAGCCTCATTTTGCGGAAATCCTCAAGTTGCCTAAGAGAATTTTAGGCTTTATTCCAGAGTTACGTGATGGCATTTAGCATTGACGTAGAAGAAAGGCTTCAAGCTTCAAGATCATTAAATCCCAGAAAAGGAGGTGCAGCCCTATGGACGACTTGTGCCATAAGCTTCAGACACCGACGAAAGGAGCCTTTGACCAGAAAAAGTTCCGGTTAAAAATGTCATTGATGTATAGACCCCATACAGGGAGCATCTCGGCTAATAACGCACTTGAATTCGTTAGAGGTTGAAAATGTCATTGATGTATAGACCCTGTACAGGGGCTTGAATTTTTATTTGAACAGTGATAAAAATAAAGAGCTCGCTCCGCGGTAGCTCAATCGGCAGAGCGGGTGGCTGTGGCTATCGCAGCTTCCACGGGAAACCGTGGTTGAAAAATCGGGTGAACTCAGGGAAGCCTGCCCTTCGCCGGGTGCGAAGAATGGTAACCCTGAGCCAAGCCCCGAACATCTAATGTTTGGGGAAGGTGCAGAGACTAGAGCTTCGGCTCGTACTCCGGAGGTAATCCCGGGGGAAGCGCCCGACACCCCACCGTCAGGTTCCTGGCGCGGGTGAAGAGATAGTCCAAGCCCAGAAGAAATTCTGGGGCCCTTGTAACCACTAGGTTGCAGGTTCGAGTCCTGCCCGCGGAGCCACTGTGAGCGATTTTTTCAAACACATAAAAGAGGCGGATGAACGTTTATCCGCACCCCCTTTTCTCGCTCAGCGGAATCGCTCATTACCTGAACAAAATCCCGCAGAAACTTCTCCACCCTCGTCGGCTCGTCCTGGATGACAGGCTCGATGAGTGCTTAAAATCAATATGTATCCCTGTTCCGTAAAAAAGGAAAATCTGTTAATCTTTTCCTTGACTTTCTCTAATTTTCCCCTATAATAATGATAAAAATATCTTTAGCCAAACACAAAAGAGAATCTAATATGAAGGACGAAATAATGACTATCAAAGACCTTTCCTCTTATCTAAAAATCAACGAGAAGACCATTTATAAACTCGCTAAGCAAGGAAAATTGCCTGGCATCAAAATCGGAGGAATGTGGAGATTCAAAAAAGATGCTATTGATAATTGGATGATTAATGCCGGTAAAACAAATTATTATCGAGGTAAAAAATGACTTTAATCAAGGATGTCATAAAACCGAGGGCTGAAATTTTAGAGGGCAAGTTTCAGGGAGTAATCCAGTCCCATAAAGTAGATAGTGGAGAAGCACGGCTTGAAAGCAATGCAAAAGATTTATTTAAAATAACCTATGTGTCGTCAGCCATTAAAATAGCATTAGAACGGATCAATGAGAAGCTTACGGGTATTTCAAACCAAGGCCCTATCTTATTAGTAGGACCTTACGGTGCAGGAAAGACTCACGCGCTTATAACTTTGTATCATGTCTTAAAAGAGCCCCAAATTTCGAAAAGCTGGCTACGAAATTGGAAGATTGATATTGCCTTACCGGCTTTTACTAAAACTTGCATTATTTCTACTCGAAGATATGATGTAGATTTTCTATGGGAACCAATATTTTCAAAATTAGGCAGAAAGGATATTTTGAACCAGGTCAAGCGGTTTCCGACAGTGGATCAAATCGAGGATATTGTTGGCAATGAGACCTGTGCCATTTTTATTGATGAGATAGAAAACTGGTATGGATCATTTGACCCTGAAAAGCAGGCTGACTTGATTGAAAGAAACGAGACCTTTTTAGAGCATCTTTTCGAGGTTGCCAATGATCCCAAGAGAAACCTTCTCGTGTTTTTGACTTTTCTGGAAGAAAAAGAAGGGTTAAAGAAAATTTTTAATCGCACAAAGCCGGTAAGGGTCGATGTGAGCTCGACTGCAGACAGAGAAAAGATTGTTTTGTATCGGCTTTTTGGAGAGTCTGACAAAAAAGATTTGGATAAAATAGAGCAAATTGTAGAGGGCTATATAGAAAAATATTCTGAACCCATCAAAATTGATAGTTCTTATAGGTATAAACAAAGGATGTTGGAAACATATCCCTTTCATCCCTTACTTCTGGAGACCTTGACCCAGATTTATGAAGCTGCTACCGAAAGACAAGATATTCGGGGAATGATGAATGTTCTTGCTGATACTATAAAGGAAAATTACGATAAGAAAGACCTCCTTTTAATCTGTGATCTGGATGAAAACGCCTTCAGGGGTATAGATCTTCGATTAGTGGAAAAATATAACTATGATGTTGAAAGGGTAAAAGATATCCCTTATGGAAGACAAATTCTAAAATCTATTTTGCTCTTTACCTTAAATGAAAAAAAGATAGGAGCGACTGAATCCGATATTCTTCTTTCTGTTTTTAGTCCGACCCCAGGAAAAACTCTAAATGCACTCATCATGGATCTGGAAAATCTATATGGAAAACCACACTATCTACACAAAGAAGGGGATTTTTATCAATTTAGGCATGATTTAAATGTTTTTGCTCTTCTGGAAAAAGAGAAGAAAAATGTTACTGAGGAAGACATTAAAAATAAAATAGCTGAAATTACCAAAAAAGATGTGTTTGAAAACAGAGTTTTTATCTATGGATATGAGAATATTCCAGATGATAGTAAGTTCAAAATAATAGTCTCTATGGAATCTTGGGGCGAAAATGATAGGCTAAAAGGGAAACTTGAAAGGTTTTATCAAGGTAAGAATTGGCAAAACACATACACCTTTATATTGCCTAACATTGATAGTATTCTCTCATCTTACGAGGTTATTGAAAAAACCAGGAGACTTCTGGCAGGAGAGAAGTTGCAAGGGCAAGTTGAGGATAAAGAGAGAAAGATCGCAGAGTTAATTAATGAGGAAAGAAAGGAGATCGCAGAAAAAATAAAGGCATCTTATGGACGGATGGTAAAATGGGTGGCAAGGGAAAAGGAACTTGTTCCAAGATTGATTAATATAAGCCCTGATATAAGTATCATAAGAGAAAAATCTGGAAGTGATTCTTCCTTAGTTGGCGAAATTATTCTTGAAGAAATAAAGGATAAGCCCGAAGGAGTCAGGCTGGAATTCATAATAAATGATTTTAAAAAATTCAGAAGGTTTCCTCCGATTTTGGACGATGAGGTCATCTTTAGTGCCATAAGAAACCTTCATAGAGATAAAAGATTAATAATCCAGGGCGACAGGGGAAAATGGTATATAAATGAAATGCCAAGAAGTTTAGAAATTGGTTTTGTTATCTTTGACCCAAGGTATGCTCCTGCCGAAGAAATAATTGAAATTGGAAAAGGCGAAATATCTGCAGGGGAAGAAAGACCAGAGGAAAAAGAATCAATAGAAATAAGTCCTCCGGATGCTGAAAGAAGGGAAAAGAAGCAGCTCCAATTACGAGGAAATTCGCCACGGGTTATATTAAGCCAGATTGAAGCGCGAACACAAGAAAAAGACTTATTCAAAGGAATAAATATAAAATATTACTTTTCTAAGGAGCTTTCAAAACAGGAGATTATGAAATTTATAAAGCAGCTTCCTCAGGAAGAAGCAGAAATTGAGGGGGAAGTTGAGCTGTGGAGAGAACATGAAAATTGAAAGTGGCTTTATAAAATCACTTATTGAAAAGGATAACGCCGTTCCTTTGGTTTGGCAACATCTTTGGAGTATCTGGCTTCGTCAGGCAAATGGAGATTTAAAAGATTTTTACTATCGTGGTGAAGAAGAGGCTTTTTTATTTGAGGATTTCCTATTAAAGACATACGATGAATTCTTTACCAAAGAACTCCCCAGAGCCTGTTTAAACTCTCCTTCGCTCTTTCATGGGACCGCTAACGATTTCTGTTTTGTAGTAATGGATGGGATGAGCATCCGGGAAGGCGTTCTTATCTTTAAGGCATTACAAAAAGTGGGATTGACGCCCAAAGTAAGCTATTCTTTTTCTTCCATCCCATCAGATACCCAAAGTTTCAGAGAGAAGATAAAATCTGGTTCAGCAGTTTCAGACAGGTTTGTAGAAATTAATAACCCTAAACAAATAAGGCTTTCAGGGCGAGAGAAATACATCTGGTCTTATTTCCCTGATGTAATGTTAGATAAGATACAAGCTGGGCATACAGTAATTTCAGACTTAGAAAATATGTATAGGACAGCAGAAAAAATTGTTTTTGAATTATTAAAAAAGATTAATTCGGAGAAAATTGTGATCTTATCTGATCATGGTTATATCCGTTCTGACCCTGGATTTTCCTTTTCCGTTCCTGAAGGTGCAAGAAAAAAATTGCGAGAAGCGTTTGGTGGTTCTCGGTTTGTTACAATGGAAAAGGGCGACCTTTCAGAACTTGTATTGGCTGGATATATAACAGAGTTTTCAGGTTATTATCTTATTAAGTCTCGATATACGTGGCCGGTACCAGGAAAATTCAATATTTATCTCCATGGGGGTATTAGCCTCATGGAGTGTCTTGTTCCAGTGATTGAGGTGGAAAAATGAAGGCATTAAAAGAACTGAATCTTAAAGATAATGAGAAAAAAGCATTGCTGGAATTGAAAGAAAAAATACTGGAAGGACTTCCAGATGCGGAAATTATCCTTTATGGCTCAAAGGCAAGAGGTGATGCTGATGAGGAGTCCGATATTGATGTTGTCGTTTTGATTGATACTCCTCCCTTAGACTGGAAAGCAGGAGACATTGATCATTCAATTGAGAGGCAAATCAGAGATATTTCATTTGAATTGGAGTTAAAATACGATGTCATTTTTAATATTCTTATAGAATCTAAAAAATACTGGGGATCTCCTTTAGTCAAAGCAATGCCTCTTAGGTGGAATATAGATAGAGAGGGAATCAGCTTATGAATGAAGAAACAAAGGAACTTATCAAATATAGAATTGAACGTGCAGAGGAGTCCTTAGATTCGGCGAAAGTATTATTTAATAACGGCAAATTATATTCTTCTGTAAACAGGATTTATTATGCAATGTTCTATTCGGTAATATCTCTCCTTCTGACTAAAGGCCTTTCCTCATCCAAGCACAGCGGCGTTATGTCCTTATTTTTCAAAGAGTTTGTAAATAAAGGCCTTGTTGAAAAGGACTTGGGGAGATTTTATGCTGATGTCTTTGACCTTAGAATGAAATCTGATTATAAAATTCCATCTAAAATTAACAAGAAGCAGGTTGGTCAATGGCTTAAAAAGGCAGATGAATTTGTAAATGAAATTAAACGGTTAACATTAAAATTAATAAATGAATAAAAATGAAGCCCAAGCCCATTGAAATAGATTTCCCCATTGAACAGGTTAATGAAATTGCCGAAAGGGAGGCTCATGCCAAGGAGAAATTCCGTCCCATTTATTTCCTCCATAAATGGTGGGCAAGAAGGTTGAGCCCATCGTAGATGAAAACCTCCTTTCTTAAAGGTTTAAGTCTTAAAAGGAGAGTTTACGATGGCTCATCCCTCTAGATCAAATTGCAACCGATTTTGTACACCAGCGTTAAGCAAGTTGTAGAATGTTTACAGATGGATGAACATACCATCTATAAACTTGCCCGCTCAGGACTTATCCCTTCCCTAAAAATCGCTGGCGAGTGGAGGTTAGTCAAGGTTTGCAAATAATTTTTCAGTCCAGTTACTATCGTCTAAAAATAATACATTGTGCTTTATATATTCATCCTTCGAAGGCGGCTTTGTTTTTCCCTCTATCAATTTCTCATAAGGCGTGTTCGAAAGTATGAAAGAATTTAACGCTATATTATTTCTACGAAATCTTTGCTCAATTTGCTTAAGTTCATTTTTTGCAAACTGTATTTTCTCGTCATTCAGCTCTTTCGTATGCTCTAATCCCTTTGGGTCTATAAAAACAATGGTTTGTTTTGCACCATCCTTTACCCACATAATAAAGTCAGGATAGAACTTTGACCACTGAAGTTGAAAACCTACGCCGGAGAACGGGTAATTTCTTAAAAGGTACACCTCAATATTTGAAAATTTAGCTTTATTATTTTTTAAGTATTCCCGAAGGCCAATAACAAATTTTTCCTCGCTTTCCACCAAACCCTCTGGAGAGATTCTATCTATTTTCTTACCCCGAAGTAAAATTGGCACATAGAGATGACTATCAAAACAAATTCGTGGCAGGGTTTCATTATCATCTTTCAATAGTTTATTTAAATCTTTTGCCAGATTTCTTATATTTTCAATCAGTTTCCCTTCTTTCTTATCTATCTGCACTGTATATCCATACTTTTTGCCAGGTTTTTCAAAAACAAACAAGGGCAACTGTTTTCCGATTTTATCATAACGGAGGTTTTCCGTCTCAAAGCGTCTGGCATATTTCCCATAGAAAAAGTCCAGGTATTTTTTTATGACAAGAATCGCAATCTCCTCCAGTCGTTGTAAATCGTCTTTCCTTTTAACCTCCAGAAGCTCAGGAAACGCCATGATTTTATATTTATCTGATAAAAGTAAGCTTTTAAGCCCGTTTCTATCCAAAACCAGATTCCAGTAACCTTTTGCAACCTTAAATTCGCAAACCTCCTGCCATATCCTTTCCCAATCAAGCAAATCTATTTTATCTTCCGTAATTGTTAGTGGTTCAACCTCTGTTTTTATCTTCGTAGCTTTAATTCCTACAACCTCTCCTCTTTGTTCTTTTCTCTCTTTAGCCAGATAGACTGATATCTTTGGCGTAAGGTCTATTTCAACTCTTGATAAAACAGTATCATCAATCTCAAGCCTTAGAATTTCTTCCTCCTCAAACTTCTTATTCTTATCTTTAGAAACGGCATAAAGAGTTTCCCACTTCTCCTCATGTTGAGGCTTTACAGGTATTTCAATTGTCTCAAATTCTACTTCTTCCTTTCTAATTGCCTCCAAAAACCTGCTTAGATAGTCAGCTTTGATGCCATAAATATTGAGCGTCTCTAAGCAGCGGACTGAGGTATTCTCCTCGCTTCTCTTAAGCGACATCCTTTTGCCCTTGAGCCTGACACCTCTTCCGAATAGCTGAATAATCTGAGGTCCCTGTCCTATGCCGATGTTTAGAAGCCCCATAGATGAAACGCGCCACGTATCCCAGCCCTCTATAAATTTCTTTGCGCCAATGAGCAAATTTATCTTAGAGTTTTCCTTTTTAATCTCATCAAAAAGAGAATCTGATACTGCATCCTGTTCTACAGATATTCCTTTTTTCTCCAGCTGCTTCTTGAACCCAGAAACATCACCGATATTTATAACTCCGAAATAATCATTCTCAGAAATCTTTAATCCTAACTCTCCCTCAGCATTCTTCAACTCATATACACGTAGGCTTCCCTTCCCGCCAAAAACCTTTCGGTATAGGTCATCAAAATCCACTCCTCTGCTTCTCAGATATTCAAATTTGCTACTGAATACATCCTTATTGTCTTCATCTTTCAATTTTGTATTGCCATTCAGGATATCCTGCGCCCATTTACTAACCCAACCTTCATCTTTGATAACTTTGTTTATAAACTCCAGAATCTGAACAACATCGGATTCCTCTTCCTTTCCGGTAACTGTTGTGCCAACAAATATCCAGAGCGGCTTTTCAAGGTTATGTTCTCTGGCTAAATGCTTGTTCTCTTCATAGAACGAGATTTGCTCGTAAAAGGATAAAAGATTGGCGACAAACATTGATTCTTGAAACTCTTGCTCAGAAATTTTTGCCTGTTTTACATTTAAAACGGAAAAGTCCTTACCATATCCGTCCAGATAAAAGTATTTATAGGAATAATCAAACACAATGGATTTAGCATATTCACTAAGTGTTTCTTCATTCTTTTCGCTCAAAATCTGTCCAAATGTAGCACTGTACTCAAAAACAAAGCCATTTTCGGCAAGTTTATCTCTTAGCCTTGCCCATTTTTGTTCTTCTGACCTTTTGCCTTTATGCCCTTCATCTACAAAGACAAGATTCCTACCTTCAAAAACTTCAATCGGAAGCGTTACTCCTCCACCCTTTTTCTCCTCCACAAATTTTGTCATCTCTATGACTAAAACCTCATTCTCGTTCTTCAACCCACTATTTAAACTACCGGCGTAAAGCCGGCAGGGAATGCCACTCTTTTGAAGTTCTTCAAAATGCTGCTTTGAAAGCCCTTCGTTGGGAGTAATGAAGAGAATATCATCGGGGTAGAACAAGTTGTAGTGGAAGAATTGATGGTAATTAATATGAGCAATAAGCGTTTTGCCTGAGCCAGTTGCCATCCAAAAAGCGAGCTTTTTCAAGTCATTTTCATTAAACTCGCTGATAAGATCTTTTACTTTCTCATCCTCATAATTTTTTAGGAATTCGTTCAGTTCATGCAGAAACTCCAGTTTTCTATTTTTTAGACTATCCAGCACAACCTCGGCAAAAATCACCGCCAGATACTGGAAGTACTTTAAAGAGATGGGTTCACGCCGGTAGCTTATCTTCTTCACATAAAATTGAATATTTTCATCATATGCAAGAAGATTCTTGCTTTGTATTTTAAGTTTCTCAATACCTCTCAAAGCATTTACAAAGTAACTTCTTCCGTCGCTATCAGTGCCTTCACTTTTATTCTTTAACTCATTTAGCAAATCTCTAATATCACTTACTCCAAAGAGGGAAAGCAGGTATTTGTTCAAGACAAGATATTTTTCTATATTCATAGCTATTCTTTCCGTAGAATAGTCAAAACAAATTCGCTTTCAATTTCTGCTAAATTAACTTCTTTGTTAATATTCTGTCTTACCAACTCAATTATTCTTTTTACACCACTACCTATATCTGTTACGAGTCCCATTTTCAGTAAGATATTGTATATCGTCGGGTTCCTCAAAACATGAGAACCTCCTATTTTCATGCTTTCTATAGTCACAGTATTGGGTAATTTCCCAGGCGTGTGAAATTCAATCCTGTCTTCAAAAACGAAGACTCTTATCGGCGCACTTATCGTATAATCTCGATGAGCTACTGCATTAACAATTGCTTCTCTTAATGCTACATCGGGAATTTCTGGGTAAGCTTCTGGTTCAAGCCCTTTTATGCGGTGCTCTTCTGTAGTATGAATGTTAAGAAATCTCATTGTATCTTCCAGAATCTGGGGAATTCTTCCAGAAATTTCTTTCATATCCCGAGGAGGAATAGAAATATCCTTACCTTGAATATAAGCTGCAATTACTTTTGCGGTTGGAATAAAAAATTGGGGGTTAGAACCAAAAAAGAGAATGCCGCCTACGGTTGGCTTTTCATTTTTTGATAACACTTTTAGGTTCTTCATACAACTTACAACCATCTCATTACTGACTTCTAAGTGCATATAATTTTTCGTAAACGATATAAAAGCGTCAAAATCAAGATCAGCCAGAGTAGCTTTATGTACTGTAGTCTCGTCATAATATATACTTTCAGTTGCTTGAAATAGCCTTAAAAGTTCTTCCCTTGACGCATCCCTACATCTATTCGCCCCTCTTATATAATAATGTCCTCTCGAAGTTCTGTATGGCCGTTGGTCGCCTTTCGGCACATTTATAATTACGACAGTTTTGTCGTTGTCTTTGACTGTTTCTATAACTACTGAAACAGGAGGTTCGCATCTATTGTATGCGACATCTTCTATTGTTCTGATTGTTCCGTCTATATTTTCCACTCCAATTATTTCGCCATTATTTGATACACCAATGAATATCTGACCACCGTCTGTATTAGCAAAACATACCATTGCTTTTGCCAAATCTTCATTACTTTCAACTCTTTCCTTAAACTCAGTATGTAAGTCTTCACCTTTTACAATCCTTTCTTTTAACTCAAGAATATCCATTTATATACCTCCGTATTTTTCTGCCCTTTTCCTAAATGCTTCTTCTCCACCTTCCATAATTCTTTTAACATCCTCTTTAATACCTGGCTTATCTATTGAGCCTCTATTAATCAATTTGCACTGCTCTTCTTGTTTATCTAAAACAACTATCAATTCTGAATCACCGATTACCGGGATGTTAGCGTTATGGGTAGCGCATATAATTTGTCTTTTACCCTTAAGACCTCTTAATATATTAACGACATCTTCATAGATGAAACGATTATCAAGGTCTTCTTCTGGCTGGTCTAAGATGAGAATTCTATCCTCCATTATGAACATTAAAAGAAGTAAGGCAGTGGCTTTTTGTCCCGGTGAAAGTTTAGCTAAAGGAATAAATTTTCCATCAACATTTAACTCTATTTCTATTAAATCATCAGGGAATAGCGTTTCAAATTCAAATAGTTTATTTTTGTCTTTAAAATATTCAATTAATCTATCAGCCATTTTATCTGTGAGATTGAATTTTTCCCTGATCTCGTTTTTCCCTTTAATAATGACATCACTGATTAAAATTCCATCAACTGTCAAGTCCTTTGCCTCTACAATAGAATCAATCGCATCTTTATGTAATCCTGAACCTTGTAAAAGATTAGAGATGTATTTTTTAATTCCTTTCCTCTCTCCTTCATAAATTACACTTATCCTAACTTTATCCTTAAGTTTATGATTAATTTCCTTGGTTTCATTTTCTCTTATTTTAAACAATTCGTGCCTCACATTTTTGATATTTTCCTTAAGTTTATTTCTTTCTTCTTTTGCAGATTCAAGCAATTCTTCATGTTTCTTAAATTCCCTTAGCAGAGACTCTATCTTCGCCTTTTGTCTTGTAAATTCTTCAAGCTTTTCTGGTTGAAGATTTTCCTCACCTAATTTTCTTTTAACATCTTCTATTTCTAATTCAGATTTCCTTTTTTCATTATTCCAATCAATAATAATTTTCTTAAGTTTTGTCTCATAAGTTTCATTTAGTTCTGGCACAAGTTGAACCTGCTCTATTAAATTCTTCATACCTTCAAGTTCCATCGCCAACCCTTCAAGCATATTTTTTTTCTCACTCTTACCTCTTTTTAATGATGATATTATTTCTGATAACTCTTCTTTTGATTGGTCAAAGACATCTTTTATATTTCCAATCAGTCCTTGGATTTTTTTGTCTGCATAAATAATTTTTTCATCATCTTCCAGAATTTGTGTATATTTTTCTAACTTTTTAACAACTCCAAGTCTTTCGTAATCTTTAATTTTAGACTCTATTGTTTTAAGTTCCTGTTCATATTCATCTTTTTTGGCAAGTTTTTTCTCTAAATCTATAATCTTTTTAGCATTTTCACTTAATTTACTCTTTAATTCTTCAAATTCTTTTTGCTTTTCTTTTATCTTATCGCCTATTAATTGGTCTATCAGTTGTAAAAGGAATTTTTCGTCCTGAGATATATAGTAAAGTTCTTTTTGTCCAATGATTATAGGTATTTTTTCTTTTTCAAATATCTCCGAAGGTCCAAAATGTATTTTATCATTATTCTTGTCGTAAACTTCTGGATCTTTACCTAAAATCCTCTTGATTCTATATGAAATTTTCCTTTGTCCATGATATCTATCAACTTCCACTGAAATCTCACCACCACTTCCTAGCACTGCGGAAACAAAATCAACTTTTTGTGAATTCTCAGCATATATTGGAAAGCCAAGGCAATATCTTATTGACTCTATGATTGCTGATTTTCCAACACCTCTGCCACCGATGAATGTATTAAGTTCAGGATTAAACCTTAGGCTTATATTTTTCAGAAAAGTAGTTCCATCAATAGTGATTTTAGTAATCCTGCTGTGAAACATCTTCGGCGCGTCATAAAGTCGGACCCTTACTTCAGGATCATGGAGAGCAAGTTTTAATGCTTCCAGTGAAAAATCGCTTAACTTAATATAAGTTACCCTTTGTTTCCCATCTCTTGTTTTATTTCCAATACCATCAAGAGATTTAGGGTCTGAATTTTCAAGTATTGCTATCTTATCAAGTAAGTCTTTATTTATTTCGTTTGTGCTAACTAATTTATTTTCCCAGTCATTTGAAAAATACTCCAGTGCATCTGGCTTAACATTTGAGATATGCTTAGCCGATTCTTTTGGAGAAAAAGTTTTAAAGAGACCTTTATCTTCTTCTGGGTGAGAAAAAATTATCAGGCAGTTATATTTTTCTCTAATCTTTTTAACCAATTCTCCAAGCTCATATTCTGGATCAAGGTCACGATGGGTTCTGGCATTTATAAGAGGTACTTGTGGGTTCTTGTCAAGGCTATGTAAAAAATTATTTAATCCGTCTATATTAATTGTATCTTCAAAAATTGTAATTAAGTGCAATCCGTATTTACCACCAGTTAACGAGATAGATAGTTCTGCACCTGGCAGAATAAAAATCCCTTGTTTTTTTGCTTCATCTCGTATAGGGATAAACCATTCTTTTCTAATTCCATTGTAATCAGTAAAAGCACAAATCTTTATATTCGCATCTTTCAATTTTTCTACATATTTTTTGACAAGTCTTTCTCTATCATCAATTGAATCTACGTTAACTCCAGAAGGTAAGATAAAACTATCCACTCCGGGAGAATGAAGATGTAAATCGACCCTTACCCACTCTGCTCCTACATATTTGTCTTCTTCCATACTTTATGCCTCCATCAATTTTTTAAACTCTGGCTCAATATAGCGGATTTCTGCTGTGCGATTACCGAGTTTGGGAGTCAAAATGCTTTGCCCATTTACATACACAATATGGGGTGTCCAGGGTTCAAGTTCTTTGATAATAAATTCCTTGTCCTTCTTAAAATCCTCTTCACTCCAGTTATCCTCGTATTGTCTCCAGACAATAGCTATGTCCTTTCCCTGTTTTTCTCCAAGAATAAACAAATACTTCCTGCCATTGTTTCTTGCCTTCATCTTTTTTACGTTCAATCCTAAAAGGTAATTAAATGTCTCTGGTATATCCACCACCACTTTCTGCGGCTCTCCAACTTCTTCAAGATTGACCTTGAGTTTATATGCAAAAGGGTTTTTAAGGCTTTCAATATTTAGAAGATAAGGGCTTTCTCTTGTTTCAAAATCAAGGAAGTATTTTAGAAGATAATCATCGCCAAATTTAAGTCGTGCTTGCTTTTTTTCTTTAAACTCAATGTTGTCCAATGTGTCTTCATATTGTTCAAGGATTTGATATTTAAAGAATTGACTGACGCCGTTTGTGTCATGCGGTTTGCTATTCGTCCAGTTGAAGGAATAACAAATTTTCTTAAGCCTTGGGATTATGACAGTATCAAAATAATCTGCCATTTCTATGAGGATATATTTTCTTTTGCCACCATCTTCTTTATTCAAAGCAATAGTAGCATGCGCAGTTGTGCCAGAACCAGAGAAGAAATCTAAAATTATAGACTCTGATACATTTTGGGTGGTAGCGTATAAGCAATCCTTGACATTATATAAAGATTTAGGATAGGAAACTTTCGCAATTATATCTTTACTAAACATATTTTGTAATAGTTTTGTGCCATACTCACTAGCGTCATATTTAGCATCTTCCCACACCGTCCGATAAGCTCCTATTTCTTTAATGTAGAATATATCAAGTTTATCTCCTGAATATTTAACTTCCAAATTGTCAAAAATCTTTTTTATTGAATTTCTAGCGTATCGCCATTTTCTTTCAATATTTTTAGAATCTATTGGCCAAATCTCAATGCTTCCATCTTTTCTTATTACATTTGATGATTTTGGATGGAAATTATCATCTGTTATCACTTTCCCTATTTCTATTATTTTCCCATTCTTCACTATAAATGGATAAAAACAATTTTTTGCATCTGATCGTAGTGACTCAGTTCCACTGTCTCTAAGTGTTCTTACATCTGGTTCCTCTCGTTGCTTTCTACCGATATATTTCTCACCATCTCCGGGATACACAAAATAAGCAAATTCATGGCAATATGAAAAATTCTCCCCTTGTATCCCCCTTGGGTTATGGACAATAGAAACACAAGTTCTGTTAAATCCAGGAAACACATAATTCAATAAGAGCCCAAGTCTTTCTTGCTCATTTTCATCAATAGCACAAATAAAGACTCCTTTATCTTTTAGTAAATGCTTCGCTTGCGATATTCTATTTTCCATTAAAGACAACCAGGAAGAATGCTTATAAAAATTTTTGTAAAGTATTTCTGTTGTTTTTGAATTGAACGGTGGGTCAATATAGATGGTCTGAACTTTTTGTTTATATTTCTCAAGAAGCAAATTCAGCGCTTGCCAGTTTTCGCTTTTGATAAGAAGTCCGTCTAAGAGGTCATCTAAGATGGCATTTTCGGTAAGTTTCTCAAGGAGTTTTTCTTTAAATTCTTGGCTAAAATGTTTTGTATCAATCGGAAGCTTCTCTGTTTTCAGTTCTTCCTTTGCTTCTGGCATTCCAAATCCTAAATGTTTCCATTCTTTTCTCTGTTCTTTGTTTTTCCAGATCTCTTCGTAAAACTCTTCTGGAACACGGTCAGTGGTAATTACATATTCGGTCTTTAAGACAAACTTCCTTTTCTCCCACAATCTTTTTTGAAAATCCTCTATCTGGGAGAGGAAATCTATAATATCCTCGCCTATCTCCCTTACTACTTTAGCCCGAGTTATGTGCTTATCTAAAAATCTTTCCTTCTCCAGGGTTTCAATATCTAAAACCTCGGCTTTGATAAAATAATCCAGTTGTTCGGAAAGAAATTTTTTCAGGTTCTTATGAATAAAATAATCCTTTGTGTTTTTAGCAGTAAATCTATTCAGATGATAAAGAAGCAGTGGCTTTTCATTCCTTGGTTGTTCTAAACAGGCTTTAAGTGCAAGATCCTTAATCCCTTTAAAAATCTCATCATAACTTTTCTGGTTAATCTTCTCTTGCTTTGAAGTATTACTTCCTCCTTCTACATCATAGTGCCTTACCTCTTTTTCGGTAAGTTCCCGATACTGAAAACGGATGATTAATAACTTATCCTCAATCGTTAACGGTTCTTCATCATCAAGCACAAAAAACCTTTCCTTTGTTGCTTTGTTGGAACCTAATTCTTCTTTGGCTGAAACAATTCGAAAGATAACTCTGTAATCACCAGCCTTAAATGTATAGTCCCTAAAAAGAAGACCCGTTTTGGTGTAATACTGGTCTGAATTTGCCCAATAGAGTTTTACCTCTTCACCGTTATAAGGAATGGCATATTTGTGTCCTTTTATGGAATAGCGGTAATGGGGAACAAAATCGCCCTCTTCGTAGTATCGCGAGAAGAAATTATAAAGGTCGTTAAAAACCTGTAATTTAATCTCATCAATTGCTTCTGCCTCATCTTTTTGTGCTTTTAGTGAAAGAAAATCTCTGCCTACAGGAGTATTCTTAAACTCTTCTTTAAGCTCTCCGGTAGGAGTAAATGCCTCTTTTCCTAATGTTTGAGCAACCTTCTCTTTTGCCTCTTCAAATATCCGATTTATGTCAGCCAGTCTTTCATCTTTATGTTTAGCGAAAGCATCCTCAACCTTATTTTTAAGGTCCTCTTGAATAAACTTCTCCGCCCTGTCTCTTTTGTAGTTTAGAACACGATAAATCCCGAAGTCCAAATCAGAGGCTTCAAACTGAAAAAGCTTTCTAAGTAAATCCTGAAATTTTTGAATAGTATCCATAATTTACCCCACTATTTTTTCTCATTCCTCTCGGCAGTAGAAGATTTCATATTCTGCAATACTCTTTGCAATGATTCCTCACTTATCCATTTATCAATCACATCTTTTTTAAACCGCCACTGACCAGCGATTTTTAGGGAAGGGATAAGCCCTGAGCGGGCAAGTTTATAGATGGTGTGTTCATCCATCTGCAAATATTCTGCTATTTGCTTAACAGTCATTATCTCTTTTTCTTTCATAAAGGCAATTCTTTTATTAAAACATAATATTGCATAAAATCTGGCTATAATAAACAATAAAATACAATGGATGTCAAGAGAAATTTTGATAAAAATAAAATCCTTATAAGATAGTGGATAGGAATAGATAAAATATGCTGATGGAATTGGCAGAGCCCCGCTCTTTCTGTGAAAGGGCGGGGTGCCACGCTGGAAGTGTGGCAGGAAGTAAAGGGAGCAGTGCGAGAACGCAAATAATGTCCGAGCCTGCGATTAGGATCTTATTTCTTTAAGTTTCTTTGTTTTGACAGATGAATTGTATTTGGCAAAATTATTTGTACGGTTCGCAAGGGTTTTGATAGCGGAGCCACTATTATGGGGGGACGGAAATAAAGGGGGAATGGTTATAAATATTGCTTTAGCTATCTTTTCTTGACTCCTCTCTTTTCTTTAGAGAAAAAACTTCCGTTTATTCCTCCGTTCCTCTGAAAACGCGGCGAATAATTAGTCGCCGGTCAAAGTTAAAAAAGAGGAGATTTAAATGTTGTTTTCTGGGGATCTTTTTCGGCAATATATATTAAGAAAGGAGATTTTTCATGAAAAATTTGAAAACAGTTATTATCAAGGTTTTTTGCTTGGTTATTCTCTGGAGTTTTTCTTTTCTTGCCGCCTGGAATCTTCCGAACCAGCCAGAAAAGAAAACAGCTTCCTACGACCAAAATTTATATAAAGCCTTGGAATGGCGCTTGATTGGGCCTTTTCGCGGCGGCCGAGTTACGGCTGTCACTGGTATGGGCAGCCAGCCTTATGTTTACTTTTTCGGGGCCACGGGCGGAGGCGTTTGGAAAACAGAAGATGGCGGCCTGAACTGGAAGTGTATCTCCGATGGATTTTTTAAAACGGGCTCGGTTGGAGCTATTGCTGTTTCGGAGTCGGACCCCAACGTAATCTATGTTGGCATGGGTGAGTCACCCGTTCGAGGAAATGTTAGCCACGGAGACGGCCTTTATAAATCCACTGATGCTGGCCAGACCTGGAAGCATATGGGGCTTGCCGAGACAAGACAAATCTCGCGGGTTCGTATCCATCCCCAAAACCCCGATATTGTCTACGTAGCGGCTCTTGGCCACGTCTATGGTCCTAATGAAGAGCGAGGTGTTTTCCGAAGCAGGGATGGAGGCAAAACATGGGAGAAGATTCTCTATCGTGATAATAAGACTGGAGCCATTGACCTGATTCTTGACCCTTCCAACCCCCGGATTCTCTATGCCGCTCTTTGGGAGTTTTATCGGACTCCCTATAGTCTTTCAAGCGGCGGGCCCGGCAGTGGCCTTTTTAAATCAACTGATGGTGGCGATACCTGGACAGAAATTTCGCGAAATAAAGGGCTTCCTAAAGGACTTCTGGGCAAGATTGGGGTGACGGTTTCGCCAGTAAATCCAGCCCGGGTCTGGGCAATTATTGAAGCTGAGGATGGCGGTATTTTTCGTTCCGACGACGGCGGCAAAACCTGGCTAAGGGTGAATGAGGACAGGGAGTTGCGGCAGAGGGCATGGTATTACAGCCGAATTTATGCTGACCCAAAGGATGCCGATACTGTCTACGTGCTCAACGTAGCATTTAACCGGTCCATAGATGGGGGGAGGACCTATACTACCATCCGTGTGCCTCATGGTGATTGTCATGACTTATGGATTGACCCTCAAAATTCAAAACGCATGATCCTCGGCAATGATGGCGGCGCTTGCGTTTCCATAAATGGCGGACTTTCTTGGACTGGACTCGATAATCAGCCCACGGCTCAATTCTATCATGTAGTGACAGACAACCGGTTTCCTTATTGGGTCTATGGAGCCCAGCAAGATAACACCACGGTTCGCATTGCGAGCCGGACTGATAGCGCCGGCATAGACCAGCCTGATTGGCATTCTGTGGGTGGTGGTGAGAGTGGCCACATTGCCCCCCGCCATGACAACCCGGATATAGTTTATGCCGGCAGTTATGGGGGGTTAATTACTCGTTGGGATTATCAGACGCGCCAAACAAGGATTATTTCCGCCTGGCCTGATAATCCGATGGGGTGGGCCGCATCCGACCTAAAATATCGCTTTCAGTGGACCGCGCCCATCTTGGTTTCCAAGTTTGATTCCAATGTTCTTTACCATGCGGCCCAGGTTCTTTTTAAAACAACCAACGAAGGCCAGAGCTGGGAAATCATAAGTCCTGATTTGACCACTAACGACAAGGAGAAACAAAAATCTTCCGGAGGCCCCATCACTAAGGATAATACAAGCGTCGAATACTACTGCACCATTTTTGCTTTGGCCGAGTCCTATCATGACCCCAAAATCCTCTGGGTAGGAACAGACGATGGCCTGGTCCACATCACGAAAGATGGAGGAAAGAAATGGGAGAACATCACTCCGAAAGAAATGCCCAAATGGAGCTTGATAAGCAGCATTGAGCCTTCGCGATTTGACCCGGCCGCAGCCTATCTGGCGGTTGATCGTCACGAGCTCGATGATTTCAAGCCTTATATTTATAAAACTGATAATTTTGGCCAATCCTGGAAACTAATCGTCAACGGTCTTCCCCAAAACACTTTTGTTCGGGTTGTTCGTGAAGACCCAAAGAGAAAGGGTCTTCTTTACTGTGGCACAGAAACAGGGGTATTTGTTTCTTTCGACGATGGCTTAAACTGGCAATCTTTACAGCTCAACCTTCCCGTCGTTCCAATCCACGATATGGCGGTGAAGGATGACGACCTGGTGGTTGCTACCCACGGCCGCTCCTTCTGGATCCTCGACGACCTCACACCTCTTCACCAGATTAATGAGAAGGTGGCCAATTCTCGTTTCTATCTTTTCAAGCCTCGCGATGCCTATCGAATGAGGGGAGGCGGGGATTTTCCCATGTCACCTCTGCCTAATGTGGGACAGAACCCGCCCGCCGGCTCTGTCATTTTCTATTATTTCCGAGAGAAACCCGAGACTGAAGTTACCCTCGAATTCCTGGATAGTGCGGGGAAGATCATTAAAAAATTTACCAGCCAGGCCGCCGAGGATTCTGAGTTTGAGGGGCTGAGCCCCGCCCGCCTTCCTGCCGAAGCGGGAATGAATCGCTTTATCTGGGATATGCGTTATCCAGACGCGGAGCGAGTCCCGGGGGCTATCATTTGGTCAGGAACGCTCAGAGGGCCTGTGGCTCCTCCAGGAAAATACCAAGTAAGACTTCGAGTCGGCGAAGAAACAATGACCCAGACCTGGGAGTGGAAAAAAGACCCCCGCATTTCGACAAGCCAGGAAGAATTGGAGGAACAGTTTGCCTTTTTAATAAAAATTCGGGACAAAATCAGCGAAGTAAATAGAGCGATAAACGAAATTCGTTCGCTTAAAAATCAAATCGAGGCCCTTTCAAAACAGGTCAAAGACAACCCAAGGAGTAAGGAAATAACCGAAGCGGGGAGAATACTTGTCGAAAAGTTAAAAGCTGTTGAAGATGTATTAATCCAATCGAAATCAAAAAGCAATCAAGACCCACTCAATTACCCTATCATGCTGGATAACAAACTCGCTGCTTTGGCGGCGGTAGTGGCCAGCGCTGATTCTCGACCAACAGATGGCTCATACCAAGTTTTTAAAGAACTGTCAGAAAAAGCTGATGCCGAGCTTGCCAGATTCAGGAGCCTAATTGAGGCGGACCTTTCAGCTTTCAACAAAATGGTCCAGGAAGCGGGCATCCCCGCTATCATTGTTAAAATTAAAAAATAAAAGGTCCCGTGGCGGCAATCTGAAATTAAAGAAACGAGTCTCTTCCATCTTGTATGGGTTAGGCTGTGAGACGTTCGGGATGGCCTCGCTCCCCCTCGGGTTTTTAACGCCGTTCCCTCTTCGTCCTTCTCGACGCCTGCGGAACTCGCCTCCCTGTTCATAGACATAGCCCGGAAGCCCCTTGCCCTCCTTTGGCTTCTGTGTTTGTCCTGTTCAGGCTCAGACATCCTCGGCAGCGGAGGTTCCCTCGAAGGCCGATTCGGGAAGGCTAAACCTTCCATGGTCACTTCTGCCCTCCTGAACTTAGCCCTCAAACCAGCCCATATTAAAAAGAAGAGAACCAAAGAAATTAGCTCTTGGTATGCTCATTCCGAGTGAATTGTAAGGGGATTTGGGTGCTGCTTGTTGCTTCTTTCTTTTCAAATTTTATCAGCGTCATCGCCGAGACGTTAATTCAGGCCGGAGAAAGCCCTTACCGGGGTATTAGCCAATTCCAATAAGGGCACAAAACTCTTCCTGTTTCGTCCGAAACAGTATCGCCAAAGGTGAAAAAAATCACCTTCCAATTCACCGTGAAAAAAGCATCAAAGTAGGGAAATTTATCTTTTTTATTTTTTTACAATTTCCACTCGTCTATTTTTGGCTCTTCCTTCCTCAGTTTCATTAGTGGCGATAGGTTTTGTTGCCCCCCAGCCCTTGGCGGAAAGGCGATTCTTATCAATGTTTTGGGCCAGAATCGCCTCCATCACGGCTATCGCTCTATTTTCTGAAAGCTTCTGGTTGAAGTCCGCTGCTCCCACATTATCGGTGTGGCCTTCAACGCTAATTTTCAAGTCTGGATTTTCTTTTAACATTTGAACAATTTGACCGATGATTTTTTGGGATTCTGGTTTAATGACGGCTTTTCCGGTCTCAAAATTAATGTAGAGGGCAACGAAACCGTCTTTATTCAAGGCTTCTAAAATTTCATTGGCCTGAATTTCCTGTTTCATCGAGCTTATTTCGATGACATAAAGATAAAATTCTTCACAAAGGTCGCGGTCGCCTGAAGCTTGTTCTAACATCACCCAGTATTCTGTATCCTTAGAGCTCAGTTTAAAGGTGGCCAGGCCCGGGTCGAGGCTGCTATAAATTTTCTGGCCGCCCTTTTTCAATATAGCATTCTCATAGTTTTTTATTACCTGTAATGTGCTGGGGCATTTAGCACCAGATTCGTAGTTGAAGGCATAATCAATCTTAAAAACATTGCCTTCTTTGCTAATCGTGTTTTCCTCAGAAATGCGAAGATTGACCTCATTGTAATTTTCTGAACAGTCAACAATATAAAAATTACTTAGGCGATTGAACAGCGGATGGTCTTTACACCCTTGGGCATCCTCTTGAGGCAAGGCAAAAGAAGTTAAGGTGACAACCAACAAAATCATAAAAAATATCTTTTTCAATTTTCCTCCCTTCGATTGACACTATAGCATAGATTTGTTATTAAAACACGCTTTTTTAAACTCTTGATTTACTTCAGAGATTTAACCCAAGCGGCGATATCGTTAATGACTTCTTCAGAGATGTTGCCCACCGTATAAAGATATTCATTGGGTGTAATCAAGCCTTTCCCCTCGATAAAAAGATGGTTACAGGCGGGATAAAGCTTAAAGGTCACCTTCTCCTTGCCGGTTAGGGATTTTTGCCAGTTTTCATAATCCTTTTCTGTCACCTGATAGTCCCGTTTTCCCTGCAGAATGAGCAAGGGGCGGTCAATCTTTTTAGCTTCTTCCGATGGATTATAATGGCGCAGGTCAAGCCAGTAGGCGGGATAGGCGCCGAGGATTGCTTCTTCAGGATTTTCTCCACCTTCCTTGAGGTTCCTGATCTTGTTTACCAGATTTTCGATTTCTTCCAGCTTTTTCTTGGCTTCTTCATTCATGGCCCCTGATAAACCTAAAATATATCTTGTCTGCTCCAGGATAGCTTCTTCTAATGGTCTGGTCGCTCCGGCCATAATGATAAAGCCAGCGATAGAAGGGTCACGCGACGCAATCCGGGGAATCATCATCCCGCCAAGGCTATGACCAAGGACAAAAATTTTGGTTGCCTCAATTTTTTCTAAAGTCCGCAGCCGGGCTACGGCCGAAAGAGCATCATCGACCGTTTCTTCATTAACAGTAAATGAAGCGGCTAACTTTTTATCCTGAGCCAGCCTCTGACCATAGACCTTGCTCCTCTTATCATAGCGGAGAACCACAATTCCTTTTGAGGCTAAGCCCCAGGCAAGGTCGCGGAAAGGTTTATTAGGGCCGATGGTTTCGTCGCGGTCATTCGGCCCTGAGCCGTGAACCAGGACCACGGCGGGAAAGGGCCCTGGACCCTCTGGTATGGTTAATGTACCGGGAAGAACCCACTCGCCCGTTTTTATTTCCACTTCTTGCTCCCGAAAAAGCTCAGGCCGAGCGTAGGGTGGGGGAGGGCTTTCCTTAATTTCCACGTGGGGGACAAAATTTAACCCGGCAATTTCACCCGCTTTATTAAAAACCACTCTGGCATCCAGTAGCTGTTTCTCAAACTGGCAGGCAACCAGAACGAAATCATAAACCGCCGAAGTTTCCATTCTGGAGCCTTTAATTTCTTGGAACCGGCCAACTTGAGCTTGGAGCTGTTCCCAGATTTTACGCAAAAATTCAGGTGAAGCGGCTTTTTTCATTGTTTCATCGAAATGTTTGGTGGCCGCTGCAAATTCCCCCTTAATCATATTTTCGACCAATTCCATTGCCCGCTGAATGATAATTTCTGACGTTCCCGCCGCGGGGTTTTTTTGCTGCGGGCATAAAGGGGAGGGAATCACCAGACCGCCGAGAATAACAGCACTTGCGGCTAACAAGATTACGACGGAAACCTTTTCATTTCCTTTTTTCATTTTTTCCTACCATGCTCCCTTTATTTCTTATTTTTTTTATGGTTGAAAAAAATCGTTCTTCTGGGTTCGGTGTGGATAAACCCGGAGAATTAAAGGCGCCAGAGGAGCTGTGGATAACCTTTAGATGCGGACTTTTAGAAAAAAGTCTCTTGGGCCGTTCTGGTATCTTATTTATATTCATCTAATTAGCCTCCTGGACAACAAAGCCGCCTGAGCTGATTTAGCTAAAAGATTTATCAGAATATACTATTTTTACCGACAAGAAACTCAGAAGACCCGAAAAAATTTGGTTCATTTCCTGAAACAAGCCGCTTTTCCTTGATTATTGGCGGGATTCACATCTTCGGGCATCAGGTTATCTTTCATTCATAAATCGGGCACCTTAGTCTCTTCTCTCCTTTGTAATTTTTTATAAAGCAGAAGGGGATAAACGATGGTTGTAAAAATGACGATAACAACGAGAATGGTGAAGATGATAACTGGCAGGCCGATTTTGGAAAAAGAGAGTAAGACCATTAAGACACCGCCAGCGACAAACAGCCAGCCCCCCAGGATGTGGGTTTTTCTCCAGACAACCTCCGAGGCTAAGGTCCAGGGGGAACGAAGGCCAAAAAAGAAATTCCTGGGCAATTTTGGCAAATAATTTCCGAGGAGAATAAATAGAAACCCTAAGCCCAGGCCGAGAGCTTGGGGTGGTAGACTTCCTCTCTTAGCTGCAATTAAGACCAGAATATAGAAAAAAAGGAAGAAAAGAAGAATAAAATCGCGAAAAAGAAGCAGCAGGGTATATTTTTTTTGAATCTTTCTCCAGAAGGGGTCGATCAAGGGGATAAAAGTCAAGAGGGGATAAAGGCCAACCATTAAAGCGGGCATCAAAATAACCGTATTCGTCTTCGGGGCGAATTTATCCGGTTTTCCGTGAAGGTCAAAATGAGAGGGAATAATTTCCGGCAGTCGGGGGTAAAAATAAAAGCTTAAAATAATAAGCAGAGCGATAATCGAAAGAGGGAAAATTTCTCTTTTCCAGTGCCATCTCATCAATTTACCTCTTTTTAATAAATTTCATTAAATATTCTACCGCCATCTCGAAAACACCCATATTTAGTGAATAGCGAACAAACTGACCCTCTCTTTCGCCTTGGATTAGATTGGCCCTTTTTAAGATGTCGAGGTGATGGGAAAGCGTTGGCTGAGATATATTTATTTTTTCTAAAATTTCTGATGGCGTCATATCTTTATCCCTTAAAAGTTGGACTATTTTTCTTCGGGTGGGGTCAGCCAGTGCCTTAAAAAGATTATCCATTTTGATAAATTTACATATCTACATATATAAAATAATCTCTGAGGAGTCTTTTGTCAAGAGGAATTTATTTTGGCCAGGCTATTTGATCAGGCGGGCGGCCGTAGCGACGACCAAATTGGTCTCGGCCAAAGCTTTTCCGGGTCCGAAAATAAATACAGTCAAAATAAGCCTAATTAATCATCCCAACGATGTGGCCCTCTTTCTTTTTCGCCACAATTTTCTCTATAATTTTTAATTTAGACTTTTAAGCTTTATAAGTTTTGCCTGGGCGGAAGAAATGCTTTTGTCAACTCCAGGCAGAGCTTTTTTCATTTATTCTCCTTTCTCACTCTTTTTTTCTTCGACCAGACGATGATGTCCTGAACCCTCCCGTACCATGGCTGAGCCACAGTGAGGGCATCTTTCCTGAACACAGGGCACCCCGGCCTGATGAGGCTTTTTGAAGCCGCATTGGGGGCAGAAGCAGAAACCCCCTGGACCTAAACCTGGCCCATGGCGATAACCACATTTTCCTGGGCTCATTATATAACCTCCTGGGACTGACCTAATGCCTCTTTGATGGCATGACCCTAATCCTGGCGCTTCCACCAGTTCTACCGGTCCTTCCTCTATTCTTAAAGCCTTTCCTGAGACTAAAGCCTCCGCGACCTTTTTTCTTCCTGCCTCAAGAATGCGTCCAAAGGTAGCCCTGGAAACACCCATTTTTTGGGCTGCCTCTTCATGGTAAAGGCCTAAAAGGTCTGTTAGTCGAAGCGCTTCCAGTTCGTCCAGGGTCAGAGTGACAATTTCCAGAGCAGCCGCGGAGCTTCCTTCAGGGAAAAACCTCCATTTTCCCGGCAGGTGACCTATGCGGCGGCGACAAAAAGGCCTGGGCATTTTTCCTCTTTGTATATTATGAGCATATGCTCATAAATTGTCAATATATTATTATCAATTTTCTTTTTTTTGCCTATAATGAATCAGGTTATTAGCTGATGAAAAAAACTGACTGGAAATATGTGGTTGGTGCGCTTTTATTTATTTGCTTGGTAATTATAGCCGTCATTGGCCTGGTTATGGGTTTCGTTATACCGTGGGGACCTCGCCTGCCAGACAGCGCCAAATATTTTTTAGGCCTTCACCGCCATCAATGGGGGAATATCCATTTATTTTTTTCTTTTGCCTTCGCCATTTTAATCATCATTCATCTTATCCTGAGTTGGGGCTGGATTAAAGGCAAAACCCATCATCTCTTTAAAAAGAGGTGGATTTTCCCACTGGCCGGTCTGGCTATAATGCCTTTGGTGATTCTTTTTCTTATCTGGTTTTCTTATTCCCGGGAGTCGGCTGGACTAAAGGAATTGGGCTCTGGAAGTGGAAGGAGGGCAGAAATTAACGCAACTAAAAAAGATTTAAATTTATCCTGGGAGGAACTTTCTCCAACCGAGCCGCATCAAGTTAAGACCAACGGTCAGACAACCCTTCTTGACATCGAAAGAGCTTCTGGTATTCCAACCAGAAAAATTATTAAGGCCCTAAGGCTTCGGGCTGATATGCCCGTGAATGAGGGGGCTCAGTTACCTCAGGAAAAAATTTTCTTTCACCGGCCAAGAGGTGAGGGATGTTGTCGCCTCCCTCTTAGAAGAAGGAGTTAAATGATGAAGAAAAATAATCTTTGGCTGCTGACGATTATTTTAATGTCCACAGTTATTTTTTCTGGGAGAATATGTGGCGAACCTCAAACCGAGAAACCGAAGGCTCAAAAGAAAGAGTCTTTCAAGGCCGCCAGCAGTTTAGGCGAAGAAAAAGAAAGGCAGGCAGCCACAGAAGCAGTGGTTAAAGGAAGTAACAATTTCGGAATCGATATTTACCATCAGTTACGGAAGGAAAAGGGCAATCACTTTCTTTCGCCCCTGAGCCTATCCATCGCCCTTTCCATGACCCTGGAGGGAGCCCGGAGCGAGACAGCGGCCGAGATGACTCAGGTTTTAAAATTACCAGCGGATGAAAATCGGCGTCAGGCAGGGTTCGCCCGGATTAGAGAATTAATTAATCAGCCAGGAAGGAAGTCCACGCTGCGTTTAGCTAATGCTATCTGGATACAGGAGGGTTTTCCTGTTTTAAAAAATTATCTGGAGGTAATTGCCGCCTTTTACGACGGTCGAGCCACCAATGTTGATTTTATTAATCGTCGCGAACTGGCAAGGCGAATGATTAATGATTGGACAGCGGAAAAGACTGCGGGCAAAATTAAAGATTTGATTCCGCCTGGTGTCATCAATAGTCTGACCCGTTTAATCCTGACTAATGCCATTTATTTCCTTGGCCTCTGGGAGCTGCCCTTTAACCCCGAATTTACTCAGGCTGAAAAATTTTATTTAGCTGAGGGCCAGGAAATTGCAGTCCCCATGATGCGCTTTCTGGGTGACAGGGCTCGCTTTCCTTATCTCGAGACTGAGGATTTTCAGCTGCTGGAGATGTTCTATGAAGGAAAAGACATTTCTATGCTCATTATTCTTCCCCGCCAGAAAGATTTGACCACTTGTGAGAACAAATTAACCTTTGAGAACCTCGAAACCTGGAAGAGTCAGCTCAGCGAAAAGCGGGTAGATGTCTATCTTCCCCGGTTCAAAGTGGAGACCAAGTATTTTCTGAAAGGAAATCTGGAAACCATGGGAATGACCCGGGCCTTTTCTGAGCGGGCTGATTTTTCTGGCATTAATGGCCAGAAAGACCTCTTCATTCAGCAGGTGATTCATCAGGCTTTTGTGGAAGTTAATGAGTCTGGGACCGAAGCCGCGGCGGCCTCTGGAGTTCTTATTGGTCGCACCGCCTATGTTCCAGAAAAGAAGTATATTTTCCGGGCCGACCATCCTTTTATTTTTCTTATTCAAGAAAAAACAACCGGCGCTATTCTCTTCCTGGGTCGGCTGGCTGACCCGCGCTGAGTTCAATTGAGCCTCCGTTTAAAAAACTATATTTGGCAATTAGATATTCTTTTTACGTTTATAGGTTAATACTTTCGAGGGTGGTTCATAACCAATGGCGCTCAACTTTTTTAATACGCTAAGTTATTCTGGGTCAAAAGAAGAAAATTTCGTCAATTTGCCTTTAGATTTAAATTGGCCTTTGATTTTTAAAGGGAGATTAAGAAAATTAATTTTAATTTTGTGGCTTGGAAAGACCTAAAACCCGGACAATAACGGCCTGACTTTCGCTGATTTTTGAGCCGTAGCGCAGACGGACTTTAATTTGATGAACTCCGGGCTCAAGACGCCAGAAACAACCAGAAGAGGGTCTGGTTTCGCCAATTTTTTGACCGTCAATATACCACTCTAAAATTCCGCCATCCAAATAAATGGACGAAACCGAAGCTCGCAGCTTCACCCGCTGGTGTTCAGGAGGAAGAACAGGGTCAATTTTGAAGATATCTCCATCCTGAGGTGAAATGACTACTACCTCGCTCTTTTGCCTGAAAGAGAGCGGTTTTATTGACAGCCAAGTCTGGGAAAGACTTGTTGCTGATTCCCTTATCATTCCCTTAGCGTAAAACTCGGCTGCCGCCTCTTTATGGAGCAAAGACTTAGAAGAGAGTGGTATTTCTTCTGAGCTGACCTCTTCAGCTTCAGAAAATTTTTGTTCCGCTGGGACCCTGTTAGAAGCCACAACGTTAGATTTATGAGCAGAGGAAGCATGAAGCGGACAGTAGCTCCTGGGTTCGGTTCCCCGAATGAAGATTTCTTCCACTGAACCAGGACAAAAAGGCGACCGTAGTTCTCCTGATTCCGGACAAACCTCCACCCTGACCAGGCCATCAGGTTTGTCGAAGTCAGACCAGGTATTTTTGGGGTGAAGAAGTAGCATGATGTCGTGGAAAAGCGGGCCGGAGCCGGTTATGCCGGAGACATTGGCCATGGGTTCGCCGTTAAAATTTCCTACCCAGACACCAACTGTATAACGGGGGGTAAAACCAACGGTCCAATTGTCGCGAAAATCCTCTGATGTCCCTGTTTTTACCGCCACGGGAAAGGGGAATGAAAGCGGAGTAATATAACCAAAGCTGGGGACCCGCGCTTTCGGGTCAGCCAAAATATCAGTGATGATATAAGCAACCTGAGGCGAGAAAACCTGCTTTCCCCTTTGCCCGAGGGGCGAGCTCTGAACACTAAACAAATTAACGCTCGAATTCATGTCTAAAAGCCTATCTGCGGCGTCCGGCTCTGGGCGCTCAACTGAATCCCACAAAAAATTCGCCGCCAATCCTTTTTGAGGAGATAAACCTCTGAAATTTAATTTGTTTCTGATAAGTTTATTTTGCCCTGAATACTGCGGCTTCGACTCAGGTTTTTTCTTTTGGCTGCTGATAATAATCCTTTCAGGCAAAAAGGTTCCTTGACGAGCGAGGGTGGCATAAGCGCGAACCAGCTCCAGCAGGGTTACCTCGCCGTTGCCCAGCGTGAGTCCAAGCCCATAATAATTAGGTCCTTGCTTTAAGCTATCGAACCCAATTTCCTTAAGACGACGAAAAAGAAGTTCAGGGCTAAGCCAGCTCGCCAAGGAAACAGCCGGGACATTATAAGAGCAAGCCAGAGCGGTGCGCAGGCTCATCCGGCCATGATATTGGCGGTCGAAATTCAAAGGAACATAGGTGCCGCTTTCGGCGGGAAAGGAGGCGGGAGAATCCTCAATAATTGAGGCTGCCGTCAAACCCTTTTCGAGGGATAGGGCGTAGGTAAAGGGCTTCAAAGTTGAACCGGGTTGGCGGCGGGCTAAGGCTCCGTTGACCTGACCTTCTTCGGGGTCAAAAAAATCTTTTGAACCGACCATAGAGAGAATATCTCCCGTGGCATTCTCAAGCACAATCACTGCGCCGTTGGTAATCCCTCGTCGCCGCAGTGAATGCAGATGCTGCCGCAGTAGCGACTCTATTTTGGTCTGCAAAGAATAATCGAGAGTAGTCTGAATCAGGCCCAACTGCCTTCTTTGTTCCGCTGAAAGCTGGCTCAGCAGCCATTCACAAAAATGGGGCGCCCGGAAAACACTTTCGGGCGGGATAACTGAGACCTCCTCTGCCTGAGCCCGAGCCGCTTCTGCTGGTTGGCAGAACCCAAGTTCAGTTAAGCGCTTTAGGGTCATTACTTGCCTTTTTTTTATTTCTTTTAGGCCCTCTGGTATTCGGTAAGGGTTAAGGAGCGAGGGCGACCTTGGCAGGCTGGCTAAGAAGGAGGCTTCGGCCAAAGTGAGCTCAGAACAGGGTTTACCAAAATAGAGCCGGGAAGCCGCCTCGGCGCCATAAGCCTGATTGCCGTAATAGACGCGGTTTAAGTATTCCTCTAAAATCCTTTCCTTGGATAAATAATGTTCTAACCTTAAGGCTAACCACGTCTCGCGCAGCTTAGAAAAAACATGGCGACGGCCAGGCAGCAAATTTTTAGCCAGCTGCTGAGTAATAGTTGAGGCACCCGAGACGATGCGGCCTTGTTTTAAATTCTGGGCTATGGCCCGCAGGACAGAAGCAGGATTGACCCCGGGATGAGTGGGGAAAATTTTATCCTCAGCGGCGATGGTGGCCTTGATAAGATAGGGCGAAATTTCCTTCAGCTTGGTCCAGCGACAGCGGCCGCCTTCCTCTGACAGAACCTCCCGAAGCAAGACACCGTTCCGGTCGCGAATTTCGAGAGAAATAACCGGCAAGGGGCTAAGCATGGATGGGGGGACAGGGATATAGGTGGAAATAAAGAAAAGGAAGAAGGAGACAAATATAAAGATGACCGCACCGCGGCCAAAGCTTGACCAGGAGAGGCCAGGCTGACGTAAACGAGGTTGGCGAGGCTTCATTTCTTTGCTTTTTTCATTTCACTGCATTTTATCTATTAAAGCCAAAAATAAAACCATTTTCGGTTGACCCCGACAGTATTTTCTTCTTAGGCGTTCATCTTTTCATATTAAAGACACCTTCACTATCGGACGATTTTAATGGTTACCTCAGGGCTGCGGCCAAAAACATCGGGTGCGTACATCTGCTCGGCCTTGGTCCCAGGAAGGACATAGAGGCCATAATTAAGGGCTCGAGCTAAATAGCGATGAACATGGAGGCCAGGAGTGAGAGAATCGGCGAAGAGAATAACTCGGTCGTCATGCCTTTCGACGTGACTAAAACCCTGCCACCAAGGCCGCGGGGAGGCAGCCTCCGCCGCCACCAGAGCTTCCAGCCTTCGGGTCGCTTCTTCACTCTCGGTTTTAAAAGCGGGGTTAACGGCTTCAAACCCGGCCGGAAGTGGGTCGTCCACAACTACGTAAAGATATTCCTGAGGCACAGCTATTTCTAAGGTGACGACAACCAACGAGCCGGCTTTAATTTCATTAGGAGAACCGCCTCTTTGGCTGGCCGCGAGTGGCTCGATTCGTTTAACGACGGCTATGCCTTCGTCGCGAGCGGCGGAAGCAGTCGCCGGCGCATACTTAAGGCGCACCCCATAATAGAGCGAACCGGGGCCTTTCTTTTCCACGGTCAAAGGATATTCGCGTCCCAGCATAATGATACCTTTCGGCGTTAAATCACTTAATCTCAACTTGGCTTGCTTGATTTCCCTTGTCTCAGCAGTAAATTTTTCTTCCAGCAAGCTCTGGCCGGCCAAATTAAGCCGGGCAATAAAATCGGCCGGAACGCTTTCTCGCGTCGAATAAAAAGCATTTAGCGCGTAAAAAAGATAGAAATTCTCCTGCGTAGAAGCCAAGGAGCCTTTCATTAAGGCCATCTGACGATTAACCAACCAACGGGCCATGGCGGCGAAAGAAGGATGCTCCTGGCCAGCTTCGATGAGGGCCTGAAGGATAAGGGCGGTGGTTCGGCCGTTGGAAGAATAAATCCAGCCTCCATCTCGGCCTTCATCGTCTTCAAAATGGGCTTCGCCGGACGTGACCTTGATTTTGTTAAGAAATTCCTTGATTAAGGCTTCCTTAGCTTGGGGAAGAATCTGGCTATGATGGATGGCTTTAAGGAGAAGGGCTTTGCCAAAAAGGGAGAGCCTTTCCTTGTCAGCGTAAACTTTTTCCATTAGGGAGGGCTGCGGTCTCCGGAGAAGGCTTAAAATGTAAAGAGCGTAGGCCCGAGTGGAATTCCACGGCCTTAGGCTATAAGGCTGGCGGGCTTGCTGACGGTCAGTGCGCAGGAAAGAAAGAAGATAATCAATGCCTCGGTTAAAGATATCCGGGTCGACTGTAAACCCGGCCTCTCGCGCCTTAATCAGGGCAAACATCGCATAGCAAGTAAGAAAAGGCGAAGTTTGGCTGGCATCTGGCCAGGCAGCAAAACCTCCCCCTTCTTTCTGGTAAGCCGCGATTTCTTTGAGCCGCAGGCGAATCATTTGGTCGATTTCCTTTTCACTCAGGGGCGTCAGCTTAAAATCAAGTAAGACCCGCTTGGCTACCAGGTAAGGAAGGATTGAAGACACTCGCTGTTCTAAACAGGCATAGGGATAATCCGCAAGGCTGTCGAGACTGCCCTTGAGCCCCACCAGAGCTGAGGAAGAAGTTTGTAACTCAAGAAAACTTTGTTCCGGGAAGACCTTTTCAGGAATTCGCAGGCGCTCCTCGACAGAAGCCTCTTCTTCCCCGCTAATTTCGCCTGAAAGCCCTACCGCCTCAGTAGGTCGAGGAAGTTGGACAGGCAGTTTTATTTGGAGGCCGTCAGTTTCCTGGCCCATCTTGGCCCGAAAGGCAAAAATGGCCAAGCCAGGCTTTTCAGCCTTAAAGCGGAAAAGCAGTTCCCGGCTTTCTCCAGGTTGCAGGTTTGCCCGCTGTTCTTTATTTTTATCCAAGAGCCCAATTCCCGAAACATCGAGACTAAGGATGACCTCCCCTTTCGTTAACGTCAGGTTATGGACCACGACCCCGGCTTCAAAATTATCGCCCACCCGGCAGAAGCGGGGTAGCGAAGGCTGAAGCATTAGTTTCTTGGCGACGCGAAAGGTGGCTTCGCCTCGACCGAAGCGTGAATCCTTTGTTTGGGCTACGGCCATGATCCGGAAGGTGGTCAGATTATCAGGAAGGGTGAAGCTAATCGTTGCCTCGCCGTTATCATCGGTAATAACTGAAGGTGTCCAATAGGCGGTGGATTTAAAATCCCCACGCAGCATGATTTCGGCCAGACCAGGAGCCATGGCCATCATTCTCTCTTCGCCGCCGCCCCCAGGCTCTTCTCCCTTTTCTCCGAATTGGCGTTGACTTACGATATGAATCCTGGTTTCTGAAGTTCGCACTGAAAGGGGCCTCTGACCATAAAAGAAGGAAAAGGGGTCAGGAGTTTCATAGCCGATCAGGTTGAGAACACCCAGGTCAACGCAGGCCAGGGCGACTGAAGCCCCGGCAGCCGGACCGGTGGAACTGGCCACTTTTACCTTGAAGTTGACCTTATCTCGAGGCCTGTATTCGGGCTGGAGGTTTTCTATTTTTACTTCCAGCCGCCTTTCAGCGGGGTCGACAGCCAGGTTGACGTAGCCGATTTTAAAACCCGGCACTCCCAGGTCTTCGGCGGCAGCGCTACCTTCGGAAGGCGCAGTTCGTCCCTGAACCAACAAGACGGACACAAAAATATTGGGGATGTGTTCTTGGCGAATCGGGATTTCGATAAAACTGGCTGTGCCGATTATATCGACTACCTTAGCTTCTAAAATATGCTCTCTTTCGATGGTAATTAGAGCCTTAGCTCTTTCATAAGGAGATTTGACTAAGATGCGGCTGACTGAGCCCGGACGATAAGTAGCCTCGTCCGGGACCAATTCGATAGTGTCATCTTCTCGCTGTTCCCAAGGGACATAATCGGCTCCGGTGACATAAAAGTAGGTTGTGGTAGTGATGGAGTTGTGTCGATTATCCTCGGCGGCCGCCAGGAAAAAATAAAACCCGGATTTATCGGGTTGAAAAGAAAGGCTAACTGGTTGTGCTTCAGTAGTGATTTCCCGGGAAGCGACCTCGGTGTCCTCTGGCTCACTCCGCCAGCGATAACGGCCCCCAACGCTGGCCTGTCTCGCCGAGTGCCAGGTGCGTCGCATTAACTTAATTTTCACTTGGCGGTTAGGGAGGATTTGGCCGTCTGGCGCCGCCGCAATGACCTCGACAGAAATCGGCTCTCCCTTTTTTAAGAAAGAGGTTGAAGGTCTTAACCCAATATAGAATTCCCCGCGATGAACCAGAGTCTGGATGCGGTTAGAAATCGAGGTGCGGTTAGGGGCGGTGACTGTGGCTTCTAAGGTGGCCACAACTGAATCCTTTTCTTTTTCCGGCACAAGGGGCAAACGAAGGCTTAATTTACCCTCCGCATTGAGCTTGCTTTCTCCAGAAGTTAGGAGCCGACTTTCTGCGGCGTAAGTTTCTTCTTCTTCGTCCCAGTCGATTTGGTTACCAAAAATAAAGCCTTTATGGCCGGGAGGGGAGAAGGAGGTCCGATTAAGACGAAGGCTCCAAGAAACTCCTTGTCCGGCCATAGCGCCCCCAAAAAAATAGTTGGCGCTAATCATGGCTTTATACTCATCGCCAAAAATGAAGGTTTCTTGGGCACTGCGCAGAAGAACTTCAAATTCTGCGGGGCGAAAAGCTTCGACCCGAAAAGTGCCGCTGAACTCGGCCTCGGCTTCTTTCTTGCCTGGAGTCGGGGAAGGAAGTTTTGCGCTCAGCTCATAAAGACCCAGGGAGGAATCGTCAGCCGTGGGAAAGTCCAGCTGAAATGAACCGAACTCATCGAGAGTCGCCCGGCCCTTGAAAACAACTTTGCCAACAGGGTTATGAATTTCCAGATTAAGAGGGGGAGCGCCGGCCGGAATTTGCCATTCGCCCTTTATTTTCTCCCTGATTAGGCCTTTGATATGAACTTCTTCTCCGGCGCGATATATGCCTCGTTCGCTGAAAATATAGCCTTGATACCGGGCCGGCTCTGGCCGCCAGTCAACCGGGAGGTTGAAACGGAAGGGGTCGACGCCATAATCCCAGTCAGACGAAGTGAAAGCCACATCTTCTCCGCGGCGGGCTAATATCCAAATTTTTGGAGCATCGTAACGCTTGGCGTCCAAAGGAAGACCGAGTTTTTTCCAGCCAGGCGTTTCGGCCTTCCCCGAGGCATCTGTTTCTCCTTGCCAGCGGACCACATTGGTTTCATCTCGGAGCTCGAGGCGAACCCCCTTGGCCGGCAATCCAGTTTTGAGTTCGGTAACCCAAACGGTGTTATTCTCAGCCGAAAACTTAGCGCTTATTCCTAACTCAGTTATTTGGAGCAAAACCTTCAGATAGCGGTCCCATCTTTGCTCAGGATTCTTGGTGTCGACCTGAAGGAAGACCAAACCGCGGCGAAAATCTGGGTTGAGCTCTCGAAGATTAATGGGCACAGTTTTTCGCTGGTTGCGGGCTAATTTAAGCGGATAATCCTTCTCCACTTGATAAAATCCGGTTCGGGGCAAAAAGGGCTTATCCGAACGAAAGAGACCAGGCTGGGAGAGAAGAGGAATGAGCGCCTCTGGTTGGACCCGTGTCGCTTGAATAAAAACACTCTCCTGATTGATGGCGGAAAGAGGGTAACGAGGGCCCGGTTCAGCATAGGCCTCAATTACTCCGTAGCCCGTGGTCATGGAGACGGCTGGCGGGAATGAACCCGTGGCCAAGCTCACAGTTTGAGATTGCCCCAGTTTATTCCCGAATGCGTCGGCGAGGTCAGCCGGAATGGTCACTGAATAACGAGTTTCTGGTTCGAGAGGCAAGGAAAGGTCAAGGGAAGAATCTGCTTCCTCCCATTCAAAATAATAATCCGGAATCTCGACTGCCGGGTTGATTTTTATCTTAGAAACCAATTCTTTATAGGGAACAGGATTAGAAAACCGGAAGCGAAGGGGCTGGTCAGGCGGGATAGGCTTCATGAGTTGAAAACTAACCGCTGCTTCTTCTGGCCTTTCGGCCTCAAACTCAACAAGCCCTTCAAACCGAAAACGGCGAAAGGTCTCAAAGGTAAAGGAATAATCCTGACTCATCCCCAGCGGACCTTCTTTTCCTGGTAGGCCTTTATTTATTTTTATTAAGCAAGCGGACTCTGGCTTGAGCTCAGCCGGTCTATCGAGAGTTAAGAGAAGCGCATATTCTGCCGGCAGGTCAAAACCTTGCTCCTTGAGTCTTTCCGGAGGAGGATAGGCTATTTTAAAGTTAACTTTTTCTTTTTCCTCAGTTAACTGAGGTTTATCGGATGCCGAAAGGTCATTCTCAGGGAGGGGGAAGATTTCCCAGGAGATGTACTTGGCCGCCTCGTTTTTATCCATCGGTTGATTAAAAATCAACAGGATTTCAGGTTGAAGTTGGAGCCAGCGCTGACCGTTAGAAGGGAAGTGCTGGAGAAGACGAGGTCTTATGGTTTCAAAGTTCCAGCTGTATTCGTAGGGCAGTCGGCTGCCGTCAAGGGCGGTGGTTCCAGCGGGGATAGTCACTTTTACGGATGTGGCATAGGGGAAACGCTGGGCCGGCGTGAAGACCAGAGTTCGGCTGCCGAGCCAGCGCCAATGGCCGGGAGTCGCCGGCTTAATTTTTATTTCAGTCTGAAGTTTTTCCGACTCCACCGAGGCGCCGGCTGTTTTGGCTGCAGGCGATTTTTCGGGCTGCGAACTATCTTCTGGTGACAGAGCCTGAAGCGCGACCATGGGTCGGTCAAAAATGATGACAATTCTTTCTGCTTCATGGGGAGCACTGGTTGGCCCTTGAGGAGAAGCATGGAGGATTTGTAAGGTATTAGACTCCTTGGGCTGAGCAGTAGTGAACCCAGAATCATACTTGGTCAGGTCCAAAGAAACAGCGGTTGTCAGTTCTTTTGCTGCCTTGTCTTCTCTTTGGTAACCGATGAAAACCATGGCGAGAATCACTAAAAAGACGATTGACCCCTTTTTTAAATAGCTCCAAGTCTCTTTATTTGTTTTTAGATTTCCCATTTAGGTTATCCTTTCAGTTAATGTTGCTTAGTTTATTAATTGCCGATTTGGGAACTCTAAATTCTTGGTTTATGGTCATTCTTAACAGGCTTTTTTCCATATCGGTAGCAATAAATTAACCCAACAGAGAGGATATCGACCCCTGGGAATGGCCATTGGGCATCCCTTCTCCCTAACCCTAAAATAGTTCAGGCGAAATAAGCCTTTAAATTTACTATGATTAATTATCTGGAAGCTTCATAACCATCTAATTCGGACGCGTGAAAGCTATCCTTAACCTAACTCAGCCAGCCTCGGATGTCAATCTTCCGCTCATTATCCCGAATATTCGGGGCATTATCCGAGCCAATTCTTACTACAGGTCATAAGGCAGCCTTTAATTTCCAGGTCAGAATATTAGTTTCCCCTTTATTGGGGGCAAGGAAAAGTAAGAATTCATCTGGGTAAAAGGAGCTGGAGCTTCTTCTATTTTATCTGGCCAGCTTAGCTGGGTTAGTCCGGACCAGGGGATACAATCTTCAAGGCTTTAACTGCTTCGAAACAATGGATTTTAGGTTAGTTTTCTGAAAAAATAGGCTTTGAAATGAGCTCATATGAAAGGATATGGAGACTAAAATGAAGCCAAGAAAGTTTGGGCAAATTGTGATTGTCTTAGGGATTTTGGCCGGAGCAACTTTATTTTCTCTGGAGGCAGCGACCAAAGCGTTGGTGCTTCAGGAGATGAGCTGGAAGGATGTGGAGGAATATTTAAAAACAAGCGACATGGTCATTATTCCGTTGGGTAGCACCGAGCAGCATGGCCCTCATCTGCCCTTAGGAACAGATTTTTACGAGGCTTTTGGTCTTTCCAAGCTTATTTCTGAGCGGACTGGAGTTCTCGTGGCCCCCGTTGTCCTTGTTGGTTATAGCCCCTACCATTCTGGTTTTCCTGGAACCCTCAGTCTGCGGCCCGAGACCTTAGAGCAAGTCTTGTTTGAGGCTGTAGAATGGCTGTTGAAATATGGTTTTAGACGCTTCCTGTTCTTTAACTACCACGGCGGTAATAACGCGATTCAAACTAAGCTTATTTACCGGGTCAATCAATCAACCGAAGGTATAGCGATAGCCATCGGCCATGGCGGACCAATTTTAAAGGAGGAAGAAGAAGAGGGGATGGATTGGCATGCCGGAGTTTCAGAAACCTCGAAAATGCTCTTCCTTCAGCCCCAGCTTGTTAGAATGGACCGAGCACAAAAACCGGTAATGCATTTTTCGCCTCAGGTGGAAGAGCTTAGAAAGTTGGCGGCCAAAGACCCTTCCTTAGAAAACGTCTGGAACGCCCTCTTGGGTGTGCCCATAGAAACCAGGAAAGGCGGGGCGAGTCATGAGATTTCGTCCAACGGCATCTGGTCGCTCCGAGACCCTAAGGAAGCTTCCGCCGAAAAAGGTCAAAAAAGCGTCGAAAATATGGTGAAACAAGCAGTCAATTTCATCAATGCCTGGAAAAAGGCGACAGTAAAAGGGGCCAGCCCAAATTGAAAATATTTCAGCCCTAACCAAAGCCCCAAAAAACGTTCTCTTCGCGAGAGTTATCTTCTTCAGGTAACTTAATTTCGTCCTCTGGCTTATTCCTGGCAGGCCAAAAAAGTTCTTAATCAGCTTTAAATTTTAAAATTCTCGCTTCGACTGAAACTGCTTGAGTTGAAAATAAAAGATTTTGGGGACCAAAAGCTGAAGTTTGCCGTTAAAATTGAAAAGTATTGTTAAAAATAATTTTGATTTATTGCTGGGATATTATTTCGGAGCAAGCAATGTAATTCAGATTAGTTATAAAAAGAGTGCGAGAAGAGAAGCGCTGATGAGGGAAGAAGGGCATTGTCTGACCCTTAAGGTGTCATATGTCCTTCGTCTGTAATCGACTTTATTTAAGCGTCTCTTAACGAAAAGCGGCCTAATCTTTAATGACTTTCAGCTGTTTTGCCTAAAATAAAAAATGGCTCTTCCGACTTTTTTGTAGGTAAAAATAATATATTTTGATGAATTTTGCAGCTACCTCGCCCCAGGCGATTTTATTGTCCACGAGGCTAATCAGATGAATATATAAGATACGAAAACGACCCAAGAGATTTCTTCTAAAACTTCGCATATAAAGGCTGTCAACAGCCATTCTGGCGACTTTAATTTTCCAGGTTTACCCACACCAAACCCAGAAGAACCTAAAAGATTAAAAATTACCTAAGGTTCAGAGAAATCAAGTGGGTTGAAATTGGGCTGAGTTTTGGGGGCTAAAAGATAGAGTTAAAAGATAGGCCTCAAGTTTAGGCGGCTAAAGCATTGAGGTTTGGCAACGATTTCCGCTAAAATGGTATTTCTTTTAGGCGGAGGAGTTTAAGATGCGACGAAAAAACTGGAAAGTCTTCAAGTCCTGGTTGGTGCCGATAACGGTTCTTTTTTTCCTCCTAAGCTTCCGCTCCACCTCGTCAGCCATAAAGTGCTGGTCTTTGCCAGGGATTTCTTCCGCCTCTGAGAGGCCTTTGCCTTCCCCTGTTCTGGCGGCCTGGTCCCCGAGACTTAGCCCTTCTCAAGGCGGGGCTTCTTTAGCCCCTTTGACGCGGACAACTGATGCTTTAAAACAGGTTTATTTTATAGCCAATGAAGGGCAGTTGCCTGAGGCTGTTAAATTCAGCCTTCAGGCAAAGGATAAAGCTATTTTTTTTGGCTCTGATGAATTGACCTATTTTCTACCTGGCGTCGCCTCTTCCTGGGCCGTAAAAATAAAATTTATTCAGCCCCGGCCTGGAGTTGAGCCGATGCCTTTAGGAGAACCGGAAGCTTCTTTTGCCTATTTCCGAGGCCAAAGCAGCGACTGGAAAACAAATATTTCCGCTTACGGGGCTATAACTTATTCCCGCCTCTGGCCAGGGATTGACCTGGTATATTCTCGTTCTCCTTATGGGCTTAAATCCCAATTTGTTATCCATCCTGGAGCTGACGTGACTCAGATAGCCATGGAGGTGGCGGGGGCTAAAAAATTAGAAACAAATGGACAAAAAGACCTCGTTATCATTACCCCCGAAGGCACAATTGTGGAGAAGGCGCCCCAAGCTTATCAGGAAATAAACGGGAAAAGGGTAGAAGTTAAGGTTACCTATAAACTCTTTGACCCGACCGCCGAGGAAAATTCCTCAAGCCAAGAGGCGCTTGATTCAACCCTAAATAATTCCCCTGAGCAGAAAAACTGGAGAAAGGATGAAGCCCGTTTAGGTGAAAATCTGGCGCCAGTTTCGTCTTTCCCGTTTCAAGAGGGGAGAGAAAGCGAGTTTTATTCCCAGGAAAAAAGATTGGTAACCGGTTCTGAGAGACATTTTATTTATGGCTTTTCTGTTGATTCCTATGATTCATCTCAAGAATTAGTCATCGACCCCGTGACTCTGGTTTCTGGCACCTATGTTGGTGGCCCGAGCTTCGATTATGCCTATGGCTTGGCTTTAGATAATTCAGGTTATGTTTATTTAACAGGATATACTTATTCCCTTTCTGGCTTTCCCCGCGTCGCTGGTCCGCAGCTAAATTTTAACGGCGGCGACGTTGACGCCTTTGTTCTCAAATTAGACCCTGCGACTTCCAGAATTGTTTACTGCGGCTATCTTGGCGGCTCTGACCGCGATTATGCTTATGATGTGGCCGTTGATGATGATGGCTCAGCTTATATTGTTGGTTACACTGCTTCCAAGGAGAATAGCTTTCCAGTAATCAAAGGTCCGGATTTAACTCATAACGGTCTTTATGATGCCTTTATCGCCAAAATAAACCCTGCCGGCACTGCCTTGGAGTTTTGTGGTTATATTGGTGGTGCGGATAATGATTTTGGCCGGGGGGTAGCTGTGGACGGGGACAAGAGGGCTTATATTACTGGCTACACTCTCTCTAATGAACTCAGCTTTCCAGTAAAAGTTGGTCCCAATCTGACTCATAAGGGTAATTATGATGCTTTTGTGGCTCGCCTGAAGGACTCGGGAGAACAACTTGAATATTGTGGTTATGTTGGTGGCGCCGGAGATGATTGGAGCTACGGTATAGCCGTCGACCCGGAGGGCGGGGCTTATCTTGCGGGCGCTACCCGCTCCGATGAAAATTCTTTCCCCGTGACTTCTGGCCCCGACCTTACCTTTAATGGGCAGGTTGACGGCTTTGTGGCCAAGGTTGAGCCGTCAGGAGAGGCGCTGCGATATTGCGGCTATATTGGTGGTGATGGCGAAGATGGAGCGACGGCGGTCACTGTTGACCAATCTGGCTGTGCTTATATTTCTGGTTATACCGGCTCCAACGAGAATAGTTTCCCGGTTACCTTTGGCCCTGACCTCAGTTATAACGGCGGCTTTTATGACGCTTTTATCGCCAAAGTATGGCCCACAGGCGAGTATTTGGTTTATTGCGGGTACATTGGCGGTTCAGGCTATGATGTGGGTAACAACGTGGCTGTGGACGACTGGGGTTGTGCCTATGTGACTGGCTTTACCTCCTCTGAACCTGATTCTTTTCCCGTCAAAGAAGGGCCAGAACTCTCTTTAGCTGGCAGTTTCGATGCCTTTGTGGCCAAAGTTGTCTCGAGTGGTTCCAAACTCGATTTTTGCAGCTACGCTGGCGGCGTAGCTGCCGATTATGGTCAGGATATAGCCGTGGAAAAGACGGGGTCAGGGACTATTTATCTGGCCGGGAGCACTTATTCTCCTGGCCTTTCTTTCCCTGAGAAATTGGGCCCAGGTTTTTCCTACCAGGGAAAAAGAGAAGCTTTGCTTCTTCGCTTTTATGAAAACTCGATAACAGTGACCTCGCCGAACGGTGGTGAAATTTGGTATTCCGGGTTGGAAAAGAATATCACCTGGAGGAGCGTGGGCGAGGTCGGGCCGGTAAAAATTGAATTGTCTACAGATAACGGCCAAAACTGGCAGGAAATAGTTGCGGAGACAGAAAATGACGGCCTTTTCACCTGGACAGTGCCTGAAATTAGCTCAACTACTTGCTTGATTCGGGTCAGTGAAGCTGATGACGGCGTGCCATCAGATATAAGCGATTCCGTTTTTGTCTTATTGAATGAACCGGTTATCGTGGTAACGTCTCCGAATGGCGGAGAAGAGTGGCCAGTTGGTTCGGTTCAAGAAATAACCTGGCTTACAGGCAGCGCCCCTGTGGGCAATGTGCGCCTGGAATATTCAACCGATAATGGGGTGAATTGGGTCGAGATTGTCAGCGAGACCGAAAATGACGGCGTTTATGAATGGGAAGTCCCGGATGCTGTTTCCTCTCAATGTTTAATAAAAGTCAGTGAAGCGGCTGATGGTAACCCGGCTGATACGAGCGACGCGACCTTCTCGATCGTTCCGCCTGAAACTACTCCGTCTAAACTGCTAAGGTTAAAAGCGAGCGAAAGAGGCCGCCCAGTCAGGTTGAAGACAGCCGAGGGAGTCGGGTTGAGGCTTGATTCAAAGAGGGGAGGTTCGCGTTGAGCCCAAAGCTAAGCCTGAAGAAAACTTCATTGTTTATAATCTTGATTTTCCTTGTCATCCCCTGTATTTCGTTTGCTCAGTCCATCAAGAGCACCGTTCAGGGAGTTGTGACCACGGAATCGGGAGAACCGATTGAAGCCGCCACTATTTATGTTGCCTCGCCCTCCCTTCTTGGGATTCAGTTAATCTTGACGGAGAAATCCGGTTTTTTTGACCTCCCGGGCCTACCACCTGGGAATTATTCGCTGTCCGTGGAAAAACCAGGATATAAGAGCGCCGTTATCGAAAACCTCACCCTCGAGGCTAACCGGACGGCTTTTTTAAAAATTAAGCTGGCCAAAGCGGAAAAAGAAGGGGAGATAAGTCTGGTAAGGCTTGGCGCCGCCGGTGATATTTATGCCTCCCAAATAATAACCTACGTGGAGCGTCGGCTCATCGACGAGCTGCCGCTTGGCCGTAGCTTAGCTTCTTTATTACGCGCCAGTCCCAACGTGGTTTCCCAAGATATGGATAGTCTTAGTTCCTTATCTCTTCTCGGTAGCTCTTGGCGAAATAGCTCTTATTTATTAGACGGAACAAACATTACCGACAACCTGATTTTTAAGCCGATAGCTGATTTTGACTCGGCGGTCGTTGAAGCCTTAGAAGTCACGAATGCCGGCCAGACCTTAGGCCAAGTTCCAGCCGGCGGAACGCATCTCCATATTATCTCTCGTTCCGGAGGCAATAATTTCGCTGGCGACCTTAACCTGTTTTTTATCAACGATGGCTGGAATAAGAAACTTTGGTCTTTGGACCAGTTAGAGGCCAAAAATATACCCGCAGTGGCAGGGGTAAAGAATAATTTTGAGCCCAGCTTCACTCTGGGCGGTCCCTTCTGGACCGACCGGGCCTGGTTCTTTCTCACCAGCCGGTTTCAACATTACTCGCAGCCAAATATTTTCCTTGGCCCTTATTCGGATATTCATGGGCAGACTCATACTGGCTATGACTGGTCACGAAACCTCTATTCTGGGTTTTTCAAGTTGACCGTGCGACCCATCGCTGAAGCCCAGGCCACAGCGTGGGTTAATTTTAGCTCGGCCCACCAGCCGGTGGCTGAAGACCCTTCGCCTTCTGTTCCCTTTCTTTCGACCCATCTTCTTGACCAAGACAATTCTTTTAGTCTCCATGGTTCAGGTCATTATTTTCTTGACCGAAACACGATTATCGAAGCTAAGGCTTCTTATTTCCGGCACACCACTCAGTCCCTCCTCCAGGAGGCAGCTCGTTCCTTATTCTGGAGTGAGGATGCAGGCGATAAATACGGACCTTTAAGCGGCGCGGATTATAACGCCGAAACGATGGTCGAGCAGCTTTATGGAGAGGCATCAGCCCGCCGTTTCGTCTCAAACTGGGGAGGCTTGAGACACACGCTTAAAGCTGGTTTCAGCTTTGTCCAGACAACTGCCTATATAGACTGGTGGCGAGAGAATAGCCTTCTCTGGTTTCTTGATAGGCGCCGGCCGAATAATAACTATTATCCTGAGGAAAGTGTAGTTGGCTTTTGGCTCTGCGGCGCCGCCAAGACCACGACCTTGGTGCGAGGCCAGACCCAGCGCTTGGGTGGCTATCTGGCTGATACTCTCACTATCGGTCAGCGGCTGACCCTGGATTTAAGCCTTCGTCTGGACCGAGTTTCTGGCGGGTTCAGTGCTGCCAGTAAAGCGATTTCTGGTAATCCCTTAGCCTATTTTGTGGGGGAGGCGGTCATCAAACCTTATACTCAGGCGGCCTACCCGGATGTGTTTTCTAACGGAGTTAATCCATGGGGATATCTTGGCTTTGGCGACCGAGGGGATTTCATCTCCTGGTTGGCCCTTTCGCCTCGGCTGGGGATGGTAGTTAATTTATGGGGTGATGGGAGAACTTTGCTTAAAGGCTCTTGGGCTCGCTATCATGACGACCTCACGCCCCGCCATCTCTTGCCGCTCCATCCTCTCTATCCCGGAAATATTAAGCTTTTTTGGTTGGATGCTAACGGCGACGGTCGGCCCGATTCTGAGGATGAATTTTCGCCGCAATCTTTTGATTTTCGGTTATTATCGGACAAATATTTTGACCAGAGGATAGCTGAGGACATTGGTTCCCCCCGGATTGATGAATTTTCGCTGGGAGCGGAACAATTTTTCGGCCGCCAGCTTTCGTTTAGCCTAAGATATATTTCTCGCCTGGAAAAAAATATTCCGGCAGACGTTCTTTTTGACCTGGATTCAGGTAAGACCTGGTACGATTCGAGTGCTGGGAACAGTCAAAATTACTGGCTTCCTTTTGTGACTACTATTCCGGCTAACGGCGAATTTCCTGCTCAGACTGTTACCATTTTTGTCCGCTCCCAAGAAGCGCCGCCACTCTTTCTTCAGTGGCGCAACGTGCCTGAGCTTGAAAGGAAATACCAGGCCTTGGAATTTACGTTAAAGAAAAAAATGGAGCAGGGCTGGGGCGGCCTGGCCACTTTGGTCTGGAGCGAAACAAAGGGTAATGCGGAGGGCATGGCTGAGCCTGTTTCCAGGTGGGAGACAGAGGTCATTGACCCCAATTATTTTGTTAATCGCTCGGGACGGCTCGAAATTGACCGTCCTGTTTTATTTAAACTTCAGGCGGCTTTCGAATTACCCTATGGGGTTAACTTAGGCGTTTTTTATCAGTATCAAAGTGGCCGACCCTATGAAAGAAAGGCGCGTATTCTGCCGCCGGCTGATTGGTGCGCTCAAAAAGGGGGAGAGAGAATCTACTACTCTGTCTATCTTGAGCCGGCAGGCAGTCGTCGCCAACCCAGCTCCTCCTTTCTTGATGTTCGTCTGGAAAAGGCCCTGCGAATCGGGTCAAACAGTCGCCTTTGGTTAACCTTTGATGTCCTTAACCTGCTCGGCAACAAGAGAGAAATAGTCGGGCTAAATGACGTTGATATCTGGGAGCCGGCCTTTGAAGGCGCGGGGAAATCCGGCCAGTTATATCTTGTGCCCGATTATCAGCAAACCAAATTGCTCTTGGGCCAAAGGGTGCTGCGCTTCGCGCTGCGGTTGACCTTTTAGCTTCGCTTTTTCAGTCCAATTTATTGGTTTAACTTTATTCATATTCCTTTCTTACATACTCGATAGCCTTGATTGTCTTCAGGGTTCTGGCTTTAAACTCGTTGCCTATCTGGGCGATGATGGAATAAAGTAAGACTAAGACTGACATGATGGAGTTGGAAAGAGTGACACTTTCTACCGCTGCCTGGATAGTGGCATCGCTATATTTGCTAATTTCGCTGGTAACTTTGTCCGTTATCGAGATGACTTTAATCCCTCTGGATTGGGCATACCGGGCGGCTAAAATTGTTTCCCGAGAATAGGGGGGAAAGCTGAAAGCGAAGATGACGCTGTTTTTGTCCATGTTTACTATCTGCTCGGTAAATTTTAAAGCGCCGTAGGGAATAAAACTGGATTTGATCGAGGCGCGATTAAAAAGATAGGTGGCCATCTCAGCCAAGCAGCTGGAGATGCCCATGCCCATAAAATAAACATGGCTGGCTTTCTCTATTAGCTCGAGAGCTTTATCGTATTGGGTTTTGTCGATAAGCTGGAGCGTCTTCTGGATGTTTTTTATCGTCTCCTCGGCCATTAGTTCGACAAAATTTATCTTTTCGTGCGGTATAGAGAGGAATTTTTTATACCTTTGGATAGGCTCGAGGCTGTTTTTGATTTCTTCTAAAAACTCGGCTTTCAGGCCATGAAATCCATCATAGCCCAAAGCCTGAGCTAAGCGGACAATCGTGGCCTTGCTCACCCGCAATTCCGCCTCTAATTCCTGAAGAGAAGAAAGGGCGAATTTTTGGGGATTTTCGACCATATAATCAGCCACTATCTTTTGCGATTTGGATAAATTTCCTAATTGGTTTTTTATTCGCTGTTTTAATTCTTTTAGGTTCTTTCTCATGGCTGATTCTCTTTTCGATGGTCTAAAATATCGACCAGATAATTAATCTAATTCCTGGGGTTGGGGCTAAATTTTTCTTATTTTCCATAGCTTCGTTAACTCCTGATTATCGTTAATTTTCCAAAAATTGAGCTTCCAGGCGATTTTATCATCGAGGTGAGCTAACTGTCAAAAAAATAGTTCTCTTTAGCCCCACAGGGTTGAGCAACAATGCCTCCACGATGGCCTCGCCTCGGTTTATGTATTTGATGTCATTCATCCTCCGTTTTACTAAGCGCCGGCGAAACTCGTTTCCCTGGTCAGAGATATTCATAGAGGAAGCAGAATAGTTTTTTGGCCGCCCTTAGCTTCCCCTTCGGCCTAATTTAATTGACGACACTCCCGGCGCTTGCTTTAGGTTATGTTGAGGGAAGATTCGGCAGAGTTTAAAAGAATCAAGTAAATATGGGAACTGTTGCCTTCTTAAGGGTATCCCATTTAGGCTCAGAGATCTTGGGTTACCTGATTTTTCCCCGAAGGTTGACCTGTAAAGATTAAGTTTCCAGGGTCGCTCCCGCCATCCCAGGCTTGGACTAAAAACAGCCCCTGCCAAATGAAAAGAATCAAAAGAATAAGTTCAGAGCCACGCAGGTCAGAGCGATTAACCTAAGGAGAAACGAAATTAATGAACAGGAGCCGAACTTACTCGAGGGGTTGACAAATAAGTTGTTATTAATCTAATTTATTGTTAGCGAAAACATTTTTTCGGTTTAGGCAAAAAAAGAGAAAAAATATGCAGGGGAAGGGAAAGGCGATAACAGGGCTAAATAAGAGTTGAGGCCTGTAAGAATAGATTTAAGGCCAAGGAGAGAAGATATGATGGTGGGGTTTGGCGGCCGGGGAGTAAGCCTCTTAATTTTTAATTTTCGGGCTTCGAGGGGGTTAAAAAATGGCTTCATTAGCAAGGTTTAATAGCGCCATTATGCCGATATTTCTATAGAAGGCTAAAAAAAACAGAAAGGAGGTGAGAATGGAAAAAGGGGAAAATATGGGGCAGGGAAGAAAGACAAGAAATTAGAAAGCTAAGGAGGAAAAAAATGAAAAAAACGGCTTTTCTGATTCTTTTACTAATTCTGGGCTTATTCATCTTTCCTTCCTTAGGTTTGGCCCAAGGGAAACAGACCGGGACTATTTCGGGGACTGTTTTGGACAACGAAAACAACCCTCTGCCCGGAGTAACTGTGACTCTCTCTGGTCCAGCTATGATGGGGTCAATGAGTTATTTGACCACTGAGGCTGGCAAATTCAGGTTTGTAGCCCTTAATCCTGGCGAGTATGACATCAAAGTAGAGCTCACTGGCTTTAAGACCTACATCAGAAAGGGCTTGAGAGTCAGCGTCGGCAAGGTGACGGAAATCGAGGTTATTTTAGAACCAGCCCCGGTAGCGGAGGAGGTCACAGTGGTGGCAGCTTCGCCTGTGGTCGATGTGGAGTCAGCCAAAATAAGCATCAATTATGGCTCGGATTTTCTTTTAAGCCTTCCTCAATCTCGCGACCTCTTCGGCATCCAGCAATCGCTTCCCGGAACTGTTGAGGCCGAAGCGGGCCGGGAATACACCCGAATGTCTTCAATCTTAGGCGGGCACTTGCGGAGTATTCTCTACCAGATTGACGGCGCTATCATGAATGACCCCACGACCTTGTATGTGTCAGCTAACATTAACGTGGATACGTTCGAAGAGGTTGAGGTTAGTTTAGGCGCATTGCCCGCGGACGTCGGCCTTACTGACACAGCGGTGATTAACGTCGTCACTAAAAGCGGCGGCAACAAGTTTTCCGGCGGGTTTGGAGGCTACTATACGGGAACAGGTGACCTCAGGAGTTTTAAGTTCTTGCCTTCTTTAGCTCAGGATATGTGGAGTAAAGAGCAGCTTCAATCTATGAACGTCTCCGCTCCCAGCCGTTACAACGATTACCGCGATGCCTCTGTTAACTTGGGTGGGCCAGTCATTAAGGACAGGCTTTGGTTCTTCCTCAACGGCCGGTATCTGGACTGGAAACAGGCCAATCCCAATACCCCAGAAAACAGAATTAAGCAAATCTACGATGTTAACCCCAAGGCTTTTGACCCCCGTGACCTCCAGCACTACGACCTTTCTGAAGAAAACTGGCTGGCTTTTCTCAAGCTGACTTTCCAACTGAGCAAAAAATTGCGTTATATGGGCATGCTCCATTTCAACATGGTTAATCAGCCGATTTATACCCTGCGAGTCGGAGCTGCTTATGCCTGGGGCTATACGGCTTTGAACGACCACGAGAAAGTCTATACCACTTCCCATCATTTAAACTGGGTCTTAGACCAGAATACGTTTATTGAATTAGTCGGCAACTATGTTAACCGTCATTTCCCCAATATGATGCGCCGGGAAACAGCCAATAATTACACCGAATACGACCGAGAAGCTAATGTTTATTGGGGCAATACAAATTTAACTGATGATTATTACCGCAAGCGAGCCGGCCTTTCTGCTTCGCTGACTCATTTTGAAGATAATCTTTTTGGGGCCAGCCATGAAATTAAAGCCGGAGCCGAATGGGAAGATACTTATTACATTCGAGACAGGTGTCGTGGTTATGAGCCAGGCGATAACCCCTATTATACTTACTGGTATAGTTTCAAAACGCAGAACAAATATTACTATGATACCAAGAACAAGATCGGCCGTCTCCAAATGCAGCCCTTCGCACACTTAGGTGTTGTCTCTGGCGATGATAATACGAGGCGTTTTTCTGGCTATTTGCAGGATTCAGCGGTAATTAAAAGACTGGCCATAAACTTTGGCCTTCGTTTTGATTACTCCTACGCCTATGAGCCGGCTAAGCATCGGCCACAGCTCTTAAACTACAAGGTGGGGCCCGAGTTCTTGAACCCTGTTTTAGCCCAGGCTGACCCCAATATCCTGCTTAAAGCGCTTAATGACCAGTACCATCATGACCCCACGATTGAATATAACCAGGTTTCTCCGCTCGATGAACATCATATTCCTTATCGGAAAACCGTTGAATTTACTACTCTTTCCCCCCGCATCGGCTTTGTCTATGACGTCTTTGGTAATGGCAAAACTGCCGTCAAGCTTTCTTTGGCCCGCTATTACGAGCCCATTTGGTCTGGAAAATATAACGCGCCCCAGCTTATCGCCGCTGGTAGCATGAACTGGTATTGGTACGACCTCAACGGCAATGGCTACATGGATTTGCCTCGGACCGGGCCAGTTGACCCCAGGTATCTTGACCCCAACGGCGATAATTATGTTTTGACCAGTTATGTAGTCCAGGACCCGAACGTTAAATATTATGCTGATGATATAAAATGTCCTTACATGAATGAACTCATTGTCGGCCTGGAGCATGAGCTGATGAAAGACTTTCGCGTCGGCCTGCAGTTTATTTACAAGCAGAATAAGAACATTACCGAAGACGTCGACGCCGTTAACGGCTATGACGCTAACAAAAAAGATGAACAGGGTCGGCCAATCTGGCTGCCTTATACCTTTGTTGACCCCGGCTGGGATGGCAAATGGGGCACAGCGGATGATAAACAATTTACTGTCTATGGTCTGGCTTCTTACGCTCCCACCCCTTATTTCCTCGGTTCTAATCCTCCGGGATGTAAAAGAGAGTATATCGGCGGCATTCTTTCTTTCCAGAAGAGAATGTCCAACCGGTGGCAGCTGAGTGGTTCTGTCGTTTACAGCGCTTATAAAGGGAATGCTAACCATGATTATGGCGGAGCTGAAGGTGAAACAGCTCTTTATGATGACCCTAATTCGCTCATCAACGCTGATGGCCGTATTCGCTATGACCGGCCGCTGAATATCAAGATTCTTGGTACCTATGTTTTGCCTTATGATATTGCGGTCAGTGCTTATTTTAATTTCCGCAGTGGGTCTCCTTGGGCAAGGACGATAGAGCGGGTTTATTTTCCGCCTAATTTTGGGGCCAGAGTCAGCTACGTCGGTATTCTGGCCGAGCCGGTAGGTAGTCGACGTACACCTTCGGAATCCTGGCTGGATATGCGGGTGGAAAAGAGCTTCAGTTTTAGAGGCATGGGGAAATTGAGTCTTTATGTGGACATGTTTAATGTCACTGGCAGCACCTCAGTTAATATAAACCAGAACCCCAATACCAGAGTTTATTATTATCAAACGCCACCCACCTTGACCTTAGATTCAAACTATGGCCGGATTAACAGCGTAAGCGGAGTGCGCTCTGTGCGTCTGGGTCTCAGGTGGAGCTTTTAAAGCGGCGACTGAAGGGCTATTGGTAAGAAGCTGCTAAAGAGGAGGGCATATTTAAACAGCGCTCAAACTGAAAAGGCCGCAAGTTAAAATTGAAGAGGGGGCGCTTATAAGGAAGGCGGCCTCTTCTTTTTTATCAAAAATAAGGCAAGGAAAAGGGCGGTTTAATTTTTTGCTTTGATAAGCTTTATTTTTTTATGCCATAGGCTATAAAACAACCCTCTTACTTTGTTTATCCGGCCCGGGCTGGCTCTTGGGCTAAAAGTTCGATGATTTATAAGGCTTATATGGGCTACATTTTTTAAGAGGAAGATAAGGACATGAGATTCTGAGCCAGCCATAAAGGCTTTTAAAATTAAAAAAAATTTATTAGCCTTTTAATTATTATAAGGGGCTTTAATAAGACCCTAAAAAACTCTTGTTTTCGGTAAGAGAAATGCTTTTCAGGCAAGAGGCAAAGTATTCATGATATGAAAGCCGCTCCACCAGCCCGCATTTTTAAGGTCGAGTCCCCAGGCTTTTGACTGAAGCCACCAAGTTTGATACATAAGATGAGGGTTAGATAATAACAGTAGCTCATTATATTTTTCCTTTGCTGGCGAGAAATGATAAGAAATTTCAAAACAATATTTTAATGAGGAAGAGGTTGCCAACCAGATTCTACCCATCGGCGGCATATGGTAACGAGCCCAAGACAGAGCCGGTGGAAATAATGATTGCTTCTTTCAACTCCAGGTAACTTTCAGAAATTAGGAGGAAAATGGGGAGAGAAGAGGGTAAGATGAAGAAAAAAACTCTCCGCCTGCCTCATACTCTGGTTTTGATTTATTTATTGGTCATAGCCGTTTATCTTTTAGGGCTTTTTCTTCCAGCCGGAAAATTCGACCGGGTAGAAAAGACATTTCAGGGACAAAAAAGGCTTATCACCGTTCCCGGAACTTACCAAACGTTACCGAAGAAGTGGCTGGGGCCAGAATGGTTGCTTATCGCCCCTATTCGGGGCTTCCAAGATGCTTCCTTAATTATCATCTTGATTTTTATTTTTGGTGGGACGTTTGGCATTTTGGGCCAATCCGGAGCCATTGAAGCTGGCATTCATCGCTTGGCTGGCTTTTTTTCCCGTCAGCCAAAGTGGCGGATTTTTGTTATTCCAGTTTTGATGGTCCTTTTTTCTTTGGCGGGCAGCGTTTATGGCATGGCCGAAGAATCAATTCCTTTTGTCTTAATTTTCATTCCCTTCGCTCTTTCCCTCGGTTATGATTCGATTGTCGGCGTCGCCATCCCCTTTTTGGGCTCAGCCGTGGGTTTCGCCGTGGCCTTTTTTAACCCCTTTACGGTCGGAATTGCCCAGGGGTTTTCTGACCTGCCGCTTTATTCCGGCCTTAGCTACCGACTCTTTCTCTGGGTGATAGCCACAATAATCGCCATCGCCTTTGTCATGGTTTACGCCGAGAAGGTCCGAAAAAATCCCGGCCTTAGCCCGGTCTTAGAGATTGATAAAACCAGAATCCCGAGCGGCGAAAAACAGCCTCTTAAACCAGAGTGGGGAAGAGCGCAAAAAATGATAATTGCGGCTCTTTTTATTGCCGTAGCGGCGCTAATTTTTGGTATTTTAGCCCGGGGCTGGTATATCGAGGAAATTGCCGCGCTTTTTTTAGGCCTCGGGCTAATTTCCGGGTTTATCGCTGGGATGAAGCCATCGGACATGGCTCGTTATTTTGTGGACGGGGCTAAAGACATGATGAACGTAACTTTAATTATATCGGGCGGCCGAGCGGTGCTTATCATTCTTAAGGAAGCCCTGGTTCTTGATACTCTGCTGCAAGGAGCTGCCAGCTTGATCGCCGCCGTCCCCTCTGTTATTACGGCGCAGTTGATCTTTTTTGTCCAAGCGGTAATTAACTTTTTTATTCACTCCGGCACAGCCCAAGCCGCCTTGACCATGCCGATTATTGCCCCCTTAAGCGACTTGGTAGGCATATCGAGGCAAACAGCCGTTCTGGCCTTTCAACTTTGTGAAGTCATTAACCCCGTTCTGCCGACCTCGGCCGTCACCATGGGGGTGCTGGGTGTAGCCCGGATTCCTTGGGAGAAGTGGGCCAAGTGGTTTCTGCCGCTGATGCTGGTTCTTATCATTTTTAGTTTGATTGCCCTGATTCCGCCAATTCTTTTCAAGTATGGCCCCTTTTAGTTAAATCACTGGCTGGAAATTTAGGGATTTAATAAAGAATTAGGTGAGCGTGGCCCGCTCTGGGGATAAATGGTAAAATTATTTTGGTTGGCCTACCTAAATGAAATTAATTCCGTCGCCAAAAACAGAAGCTCAGGTTGAGCGGCAAATTTCATCAGGCGAGCTGATTCTTCAATTTTTCTGAGGTTATATTTATGATGTTGAGTAATTCTAATCTCATTCGGGCGAGGAAATAATATGGGGGCTAAGAAATCCTTTTGGTTGATTAGCTTTTTTATTTCCTTAGTTGGGGTAGGGTTATTAACTCCAGCCATAAGCCCTGCTTCTTCACCTCAACTACCAGAAGAGTGTACCAGCGCCGTAGTGGCCGGTTGGGCGACTCCGGATGGTCGGCCTCTCCTCTGGAAAAATCGTGATATCGATAATCAGGACAATAAAATTGTCTTCTTAACCGAAGGGCCTCTTAAGGCGTTAGCTTTAGTCAACGTCGATAGCCTCAATTCTATCTGGATGGGAGTCAACGAAGCTGGCTTGGCCATTATCAATACTGCTTCCGATGACTTGGAAGGCCCTTCCAGTTCCGAGAATGGTTCCTTCCAAAAGCTGGCTCTACTCAATTGCCGCTCCGTCGAAGAGTTTGAACTTCTCCTACGTCAGACTAATACCCCTGGTCGGTTGACCAAAGCCAATTATGGGGTGATTGATAGCGAGGGGAGAGCCGCTTACTTTGAGGCCGGTAACCACACCTTTACTCGCTTTAACCCCGACAGTACAGGATTTTTGGTTAGAACTAACTTTGCCTTTACCGGAAATGGAATGGGCTCGGGATATTTTCGCTATAATCGAGCGTTCGAGTTAATTAGTCAAGCTGTCCTAAGTGGTCTTATTACTCCTCAGTTTATCCTGCGGCAGGCTGCCCGCGACTTGGTGAATGACGTTGTTAACCCCTATCCGCTTCCCTATGCTGGTGGTCAGGATGGCCTGCCCGCCGGGTTTATCCGCACGGCTAATTCGATTAATCGCTATCGGACTCGCTCGGCGGTTGTTTTCCAGGGAGTTCGTCCTGGAGAAGACCCCCGGCTTACCACCATGTGGGTTTTGCTCGGCGAGCCAGTTTGCGCCGTGGCTTTGCCCGTTTGGTTGCTGGCGGGAAGGGTTCCTCAGGAACTGGACGGGGCAGGGACCGCCTCTTTCTGTGATACGGCCATCGTTAAAAAAGCCCTTTGTTACCCGCTTCCGACTAATCAGGAATACCTAAATACTCGGGTTCTTGATGACGGTCAAGGCCATGGTATTTTTAGCTATACCTTACCTCTTGAGGATTGGGTTTTTGACCGGACCTGGACTCGCCTTGAATCCTGGAGGCAGAGCTTACCTTCAGCTGAAGAGGTCAGCCAGTTTCAAAAGGAGCTAAGCTCCTTAGCCTATGCCTGCTTTTTGGCCGGTTCAATTCCTAACGACAACTTGTCGGCACCGCAGAATTTATCTTGTCAGGTCATCGAAAACCGGTCACTTTTGCTTAATGAATTCGGTCATTATTTGCAATGGGAACCGCCTCTTTCTGGTGCCTCTATCTCTGGCTATAGGATTTACGATGTTACCCGGGGCGAGCGCCAGCTAATGGCCGAAGTTTCGGCCAAAAATACCAGTTATTTCCGACGAGGCATAAATTTTAATCGGAGTTATTTTTATGCCGTCTTAGCCGTCGACGATAAAAAGAAGGAGGGCAACCCAGCCTGGGTTAAGGTTAGCTCATCAGTTCAACTTAGCCAACCTTGGAATTTATTTCTGGTCACCACTAACTAATTTCAACAAGAATTAGGTACGAAAATTAAATATTGACTGTCATTGCTATCGTGATAACTGAAAGATAAATTTTTGACGCCGGGAACAAAGCTTTTTTGGTACTTCCTGGTTTTGTGCGGGTAAACCTGGGGAATTAAAGGCGCTATAAAGCCTGAAGGCAGCCCTTCGGCGCAGAGTTTTAGAAGAAAGTCTCTTGGGTCGTTCCCGTATCTCACCATGGTCAATTCTGCCCTCCCAAACTTAGCCTCAAACCTGCCCATATAAAATGGAAAGGAACCATTAAAAATTAAAAAAAAATTAATACAAGCTTAAAAAATATGAGCTATGATGTTCGTTGAATTTCCTGACCGGGAATGCGGCTTTAGTGATTTTCAAGCTAAACAAGATGGTAGAGAAAGAGAAACAGCCGACAAGTAAGGAAGACTTAGGAGAATAAAAGAGCTCTAACGGGTATTGTGGATTATTACTGAGGTCTGACCCGTTGCTTGGCCAAGAAGGCTTGATTTTAAAGAGATAAGGCTTTTATACTGAATATGGCTTCTTTTTTAAGGAGGAAGAATGGAGAGAAAGTTTGACGAGGAATTGCGGGAGTTAAACGAAAAGCTGTTGCGCATGGCGACGATGGTTGAAGAGTCCATTGCTATGGCCATCAAGGGCTTAAAAGACAGACAACAGGAGTTGGTTCAGGAAGTCTTGAAAAGAGAAGAAGGGGTGAACCTTATCGAAATCGAAATCGACGAACTTTGCATGAAATTGCTGGCGCTTCGCCAGCCCATGGCCAGTGACCTTCGTTTTATCACCTCCGCCATGAAGATTGCGGCGGAATTGGAGAGGATGGGAGACCAAGCGGTAAATATTGCCGAGCGGACCGACGAGCTTCTTCAATATCCGCTGCTTAAGCCGTTGATTGATATCCCGCGAATGGCCGAGATTGCTCAAGAAATGGTCCGGGATTCGATCAACGCCTTCATCAGCCATGATGAAAAATTAGCCCGGGCTGTCTGCGAACGAGATGATGAAGTCGATTGTCTCAATGACCAGATCTTTCGCGAGCTCTTAACTTATATGATTGAAGACCCAACGACGATAAAACGGGCCGTCAACCTTATCCTGATTGGCCGGCATTTAGAGCGCATCGCTGACCATGCTACCAACATTGGTGAAGACGTTATCTATTTAGTTAAAGGAAAGACCATCAAGCATCATATCGAAGAGAAAAGGTGCGAGATAAAATCCTGAATCCGCTTTCAACTCGGCCTCATATCTTAATCACCGGACAACCGCGAACTGGCAAGACCACGCTGATAGCGGAGCTTGTTGCCCGCTGGCCAGACCGGTGCGGGGGTTTTCTGACCGAAGAAATAGTCGAGAAAGGACGGCGCTTGGGTTTTCGCCTCCGGACCTTGGATGGTCGCCTGGGAATTCTGGCCTCGATTCATCTCTCCAGTCCCTACCGGGTAGGCCGTTATGGCGTCGATGTGGAGAGCTTAGAAAAAATCGGGGTTGAGGCTGTTTATAAGGCTTTAGCCGAAAAGGAAATAGTGGTAATTGACGAGATTGGCAAGATGGAACTTTATTCTGTCCGCTTCCAGGAGGCTGTCTTAGCGACGCTTGACTCAGCGCGGCGTCTTTTGGGGGTAATTCATTTAGCTCCCCTTCCTTTTCTCCACAAGATTCGGCTGCGGCCCGACGTGGCTCTTTTTGAAGTTGACGGTCAAAATAATGAGCGGATAAAAAAAGAAATTATCTCTCTGGTTGAGGCGAAAAAACAATAGGCGAGATTAGCGAGGTTATTTCATTCGGCGAATCCGGACTTCAATTCCCTTTTCGTCCTTAAGGAGAGCCAACAGTTGAGAAGTATCTGTTTCACCATAATGATAGGGGTAGAGGACCTTTGGTCTGATGGCTCGGGCTGCCTCCGCCACCATTTCTGGAGTCATGGTATAAGGAAGATTCATCGGCAGAAAGGCAATGTCGATGGCCTTAAGGTTTTTCATTTCGGGAATATTTTCGGTATCACCGGCGATATAAATTTTTTTATCGGCCAGGGTCAGGACATAACCGTTGCCCTCTCCTTTGGGATGATAAGGAACTCCCTGGCTTCGCATGTGGACGATATTATAGGCGGGGACAGCTTCAATCGCTATGCCATTGATAGTTGTGGTTTGGCCGTTGCTCATTATTTTCCCCGCGGAAAATTTAGCGGCACATTTTTCCGTCAGAATGACAACCGTTTTTTCGTGCGAGAGGGTAGCGATAGCCTTGAGGTCAAAATGGTCGAAGTGCTCGTGAGTGATAAGAATCAAATCGGCCTTGGGAAATTGAGTATAATCAGCGAACTGACTAACTGGGTCAACCTGAATGATTCGGTTATTCCAGCGTAGCATCAGGGAAGCATGGCCAATGAAGGTAATTCGCAGCGGCCCTTGCGAGGTTGGGATTTCATCCTCCTCAAAGGTCTGGCCAAAGGTGCTCGCCCCGCAAATAAAAAAGAGACATAATAATAAGCTGATGATTCTGAGCATCTTTTCCTCCCGGCTTAAGATTATAATGAGGCCGCCGGCAATAGACAACTTAAAGGCAGGTCAAGATGAAAAAAACAGTTCTTTTTGTTTGCACCCATAATTCGGCCCGCTCTCAGATGGCCGAAGCTTTTCTGCGGACCATATATGGCGAATGGTATGAAGCTTTAAGTGCCGGGACTGAGCCAAGAGGGGTTCACCCCCTGAGCCTCAAAGTCATGGCTGAAGTGGGGATAGATATTTCGGCCCAGCGCTCCAAATCAGCGGAAGAATTTCTTGACCGAGAGATTGATTTGGTCGTGACCGTGTGCGATTCGGCGCGGGAAAGTTGCCCTTATTTCCCGTTTGGGCGAAAGAAAATCCATCAGAGTTTTCCCGACCCCGCGGCCATAACCGGCACTGATGCTGAGAAACTCGCGGCCTTTCGCCGCGTCCGGGACGAAATCAAAGCCTGGGTTAGTCAGGCCTTTGACCCTTCTCCAAAGAAAGAACCAGACTCTCTTAGCTAACAATTGCCGTCGACTGTGGCCAAAGAGGATTTACGCGGACAAGGAGAGAAAAAAGGAAAGGATAATTTTCTTTAAGATGGTAAGCATAATGTATCCAGGCCTCAAGGAGCAGACCGGCCACTCGCTTGATGTCGTTATTTAGGTGCTGGAGGTCAGAAGTTGGCAAATCAGCCATTTCTTCTGGTCTAAAATCGAGCTCTTCAGCGAGATGGAAAATAGCCCACAGCAGGTCAGTAAACGATTCATGTTCTAATAAACTCGGGTTGGCCAGGAGAGAGAGTAAAAAATGACGCTGCGGCATAAGAAAAGTGCGCAACCTGGCTAAATCTTCCGGACCAGCCTTGATATCAAAGGAGGCGGGGAGGAGTTTTCGCGCCGCTTGGTCAAAATCTTTTTTTTGCCAGTGCGGCTGGAAGAGGAGATTTGGTTTTAATCCTTCCAGGCCGGAAAAAAGAGGGACCAGTTGGCGGATCAAACCCTGGCCCACTTGGCTGAAAAAAGCCCCGATGAGCATATTAAGCTTATATAGTCTGATTTTTTTCTCCCTCTGGACCAAAATTTGCTCGATGACAATTACCACCAGCATAACGTCAAGGAAAAGAAAACCGAGGTCGCCGATTAGATAAATGAAAATATGATGAATATCATGGAAGATGAGATAATGAACGTAATAAACCAGAACCGAAGCTCCCAGAAAAAGGAGAATTAGCCACCCTCTTTCTTTTATAAATTTAGCCATCGCCGTCGCTCCTCTCTATTCTATTTTTTTAGAACAAAATTTATTCCGATATTTTTATATCAATTTATTATAAAATATTTTATAAAAAAAGGGAGAATCTATCAATCACTTAGTGCGGGCTGAAGAAACTAAGAACGAGGCCGGCTGGCTGATTAATTATCTAAATCATAAGGCCGTCAATTTTTTGGGCCTATCTTCCATTCAAATAGTGAAAAAGCCTTAAGATAAGAAGGCTTTTTTGGCTAAGTTTAATGACTTCACGATTTTAATCAGTTTGAAATCAATTTAGAGGTAGCTATAAGCATAGTAGGGGCCAAAAGAGGGTTGAGGCTGCCAAAGCGGAAGCAGGGCTGTGCGGCATCAGATACATGAGTGACCCATTAATGACCCTTCCAGCAGTGCCGAACGTCAATGTCTTTTCGCCTATGCGAATTTTAAGGTTTTAGCCCTCTGGACAACTTGTGCCGCGAGCTTCAGGCAGGGACGAAAAGAACCTTTGACCAGAAAGAATCCCGGTTAAAACTTTCGCTGATGTATGAACCCCATAGGAAGCATCTCAAGAACCGTGAGGAAAAAGGGAGGCTCACCTTATACTGTTGTTTGAATCAAAAACACTGGAAATGAGCCTTCAAGGGCTTGGCACTAATGTTTGGGACTGCTATAATGGAATCTTTTATTTATAAATACAGACAATTTACACCCATGCGGAGTAAGAAGAGATGAACGAGATAAAAATTGACCACCCCGAGCCTGAAGTTAACGAAGAAGGTTTTCTTCTCCAACCTGAGAAATGGAACCAGACAGTAGCTTGCTGGTTAGCCCAAACTCAGGAGGGAATTGCGGAGTTAAGCGAGGACCATTGGAAAGTCATTCGCTTTCTGCGTCAGTACTGGGAACAGCACGGCTTGGCCCCTATGATCAGGCTTTTGTGTCAGGAAACTGGTTTTTCCCTGCGCAAAATTTATGAGCTTTTTCCTTCCGGTCCGGCTAAAGGTGCCTGTAAGGTGGCCGGACTTCCTAAACCGGATGGCTGTGTCTGAACCATAAATTCATGTTTTGGCTAAAATTAGCTATTGGCTGTGCCTTGGCTTGGACAGGGGCCAATTTTATTAGCTTCTGGCGTCGGCTACTAAAACTGCGGCGGTTAGGCCCAGAAGCTTGGCCGCGGGGCAGCCCCAGAGAGGGAGTAATTTATGCCTTAGGTAAGGGCCTTTTGCCATGGGAGAAGGAAAGCACCAGGCGTCACTGGCTAATTTATTTAATCGGCATTAGTTATCACCTTTCCATTGCTGCTGGCTTCCTTTGGCTGGGGATAATAATTTTTTCTCCCCTGGCCTCTTCAAGTCCGAGGTTATTTTTGACCCCTTTCTTGGCCACAGGGGCAGGAGCGGGCCTTTTTCTTTTCTGGCGGCGAGTCCTTAACCCAAAGCTCCGGAACTTGAGCCAACCCGACGATTATGCCGCCAACCTCCTGGTTGACAGCTTCTTATTTTCCGCCGCTTTGACGACGGTTAAGCCAGGAACTGAGGCTTTTTTGCTGGTGATGAGTTTTTGTCTTATTCTTTACATCCCCTTGGGCAAGATTCGTCACTGCGTTTTTTTCCTGCCCAGCCGGTTCATCTTCGGCCGATATTTTGGTCGGCGGGGAATTTTGCCCCAGCAGTCGGGGGTAAAAGAGAGTGTTTAATTAAAAAGCGAGTAAGGTGTTTGGGTATCTTGGTGCCCTTGGCCGAGCTTTAAAGCTTAAACAATTGGCCATGAATAATTTGTCTTTTTTGATTTTTAACCCGTGAATATTAAGATTTTTGAAGCAGTTGTTGTATCTGTTTATATTCATAACTTCCTGGAAAAAAATGAAACCTGAGCGGCAGGCAAAATCAAAAGAGAGAGCCAAGGCCCAGGAGGTTCTGTTTCGTTTTCTCGACCAAGAACGGGCTATCCAGCTTGAGACCTGCGTCCGCTGCGGTTTATGTGCCGAAAGCTGCCATTATTATTTAGCGGACGGCGAGACAAGATCGATCCCAGGGTATAAAGTTGGCCTGGTGCAACGGGTCTGGCAGCGATATTCTCGTCCTCAAGGCCGGTATTTATCCCGCTGGTTGGGAGCGCAAGAGCTGGAGGAGCGGACTCTCCAAGAATGGGTCCAGGTTCTATTTGGCCGCTGTAGCCTCTGTGGTCGTTGTTCGCTTAATTGTCCAATGGGGCTTAAGATTCATACGCTAATTCGTTTGGGACGAAGCGTTCTGGCGGAACTTGGTCTTGTCCCTTCTGGTTTAGCTTCGACGGTGACCACCGCGCTTACCACCGGCAATAACATGGGAATTAAGACCCAGGAATGGGTCGAAACCGTGTCTTGGTTAGAGGAAGAATTGAAGGCTGATTTAGCCGACCCCTCTGTCCGTCTGCCTTTGGACCAACGCGGGGCTCGGGTACTTTATGCCATTAATCCTCGTGAGGCGAAATTTTTCCCGCTTTCTTTGCTGGCGGTGGCGAAAATATTCCATGCGGTCGGCGAAAGCTGGACTCTGGCCAGCCAGAACTATGATGTCACTAATTATGGCTACTTTAGCGGGGATGACGAGAGGGCTGCCCAGTTCTTCTCCCGGCTGGAAGCCGCGAGGCAGGAGTTGGGATGTCAAGTCTTAGCCTTAACTGAGTGTGGTCATGGCTTCAATTCCGCCCGCTGGGAGGCCCCTCCCTGGCTCGGCCGTCGGCCTGATTTTGAAATTAAGAGTATTTTGGAATTAGTTGCTGGTTATGTTCGACAGGGCAGATTAAAACTCGACCCGACAAAAAATAGTCAGCCGGTGACCCTTCATGACCCTTGTAATCTGGTCCGGTTGGGCGGTTTGGCCGAAGAGCCGCGCTTTTTGCTCAGGCAGGCCGTTTCTAATTTCATCGAAATGACGCCCAACCGGGAAGAAAATTTCTGCTGCGGGGGAGGGGGAGGGCAATTGGCGATGACCGAATTTGCGGCTTTGCGGATTCAAGCCGGCCGGGTTAAGGCCGAACAGATCAAGAGGACTGGGGCTAAGGTGGTGGTAGCGCCTTGTCATAATTGCCTGGACCAGTTGCTCGAGCTTAACCGGGTTTATAAGCTCGGCGTGAGCTTAAAAACAGTCTGCGAAATTGTGGCCGACGCCATCGTTTAAGACGGGAGAGGAAGCTCGCTCCCTTTTGTTCCCGCCTTTCTTTGACCTGCTAAAAAAAATTATCCTGTAGCTAACGGCGTTTTTAGAAAATTTTATGAGGGAGGGAATATTTTTTAACAAAATTGAGCAAAATAGAAACGATAAAGGCCGGCCCACGATATGCTTTCTTCCGGACAGAGGTATGTTATTTATCCTTATTTGTTTCTTTTCCGCCGGGCAAAAGCGGCAATCTCGCGAACGGCTGCAATGGCTTGGTCGATTTGCTCTTCGGTGTTAAAAGGGCCGATTCCAAACCGCACGGCGCCTTTGATTTTATCTGTGCCTAATTGCTCATGAACGAGAGGTGCGCATTGCAGCCCGGCGCGACAGGCAATGTTGTAATCAACGTCCAGCAAAGTAGCCGTTTCCGTAGCCTCCAGACCATCAACATTGAAGAGAAATACGGCGATATGATTTTCTAAGGAGTCCTGACAATACATGGTAACTCCGTCAATTTCTCTCAGTCCATCGCGAAGCTTGACCAGAAGCTGCATCTCTTGATGGTGGATATTTTCAACACCCTGTTTATTCACCCAGTTAACTCCGGCGTAGAGACCAGCAATGCCCAGAAGATTTAGAGTGCCGTATTCCAGCCGGTAGGGGTATTCTTCGAGATGGGTCCGCTGGGCAGAGCGAACGCCAGTGCCGCCAGCGCGAGTAAAACGAATCTCGATGTCTTGGCCAACGTATAAACCGCCAATACCAGTAGGACCCATCAGACTCTTATGACCAGTGAAGGCAATAACATCGACTAAGGATTCTTTTAAATCTATCGGCACTTGGCCGGCTGTTTGGGAGGCATCGATGGCGAAGGGAATGTTATTTTCTCGACAAATAGTTCCAATTTCTCTTAGCGGCTGGACTGTGCCGATGACGTTAGAGCCATGATTAACAATGACCAACCGGGTATTCTTTTTGATGCGGCGCTTAATATCTTCAGGCGAAACAAACCCTAACGGGCTAAAAGGAATGTAATCGACTTCTACGCCGCCCCATTTCCAGAGGTGATAAAGGGGCCGAAGGACCGAATTGTGTTCCAACGTGGTGGTGATAGCGTGGTCGCCTTCCTTCAGCATCCCGAAGATAATCAGGTTAAGGGCGTCAGTAGAATTGGCGGTAAAGCAAAGACGGTTGGGGTCGTCGCCGTTAAAGAATTGCGTCAAGAGCTGACGCGTTTTTTCCACCATCTGGCCGGCTTCTAAGCAAAGGTCATAGCCGGACCGGCCTGGATTAACGCCATAGTGACGGTAAAAATAATCCATAAAAGAATAGACCTCTTCTGGTTTAGGAAAGGAAGTGGCGCCGTTATCAAGATAAATAACATTTTTCATTATTGCCTCCGCTATCGATAATAAAATGAGAAAATATCCTATTTAATCTCGTTCCTTAAATCAAATTCAAACTTTTTATCGCGGCGGCCCACCTTTTCCAGGCTTTTCAGGTTTTTTAGCTGAGGCGGCACTTAAAAAATATCGGCGATTGAAGGGAAAATTAGTCGTTTTATGGGGAAGAGAAGACTTGCCAAGCGCTTCTTGCTGCCCGGAAAGCGGCCGGTTTTATCCTTTTTAGAGTAAAGAAAACGGAGGAACATTCGTTAGCTATCGTGGTTACCAACAGGTCTTCTTGACCCGCGGTCAGAGGAGACGGGGGCCTGTCCACGGACAGGGTCAGCTCATGGTGGCTAATGAAAGCGGATTGCGGATTTCGTAAGGAAACGGTCGCGATAATGGAATGACCATCGGCAGAAGATAGGGCTTAGGCCGTTCCTCCGCCATCCACTGCCAGCACCGCGGCCGTGATGTAACTGGCCGCATCGCTGACGAGAAACAAAACCGCCTGCGCGATCTCCCCTGGCTGGCCATAGCGGTTGAGGGGACGCTGAGCGGCTTCCGCCATGAACTTGTCTTCTGCCTGGCCGAGTTGCCTGGCTTCGTGGCGAAGCATGGGCGTGTCGGTATCTCCAGGACAGATGCAGTTGACGCGGATGTTTTGTGGTCCGTGGTCAATGGCCATGGCCCGGGTCATATTAACCACCGCTCCCTTCGAAGCGCAATACGAGACTGCCTTGCGTCCGCCCTTGAGGCCCCAGCCCGACGCTATGTTGACGATGGAGCCGCCGCCCTGTTTAACCATTTCGGGGATGGCATATTTGCTCATTAAGAAAACGGACTTGACGTTCACCTCCATCACCCTATCCCATTCCTCTTCGGTGGTATCGAGCACATCAGCACGGCGGATAATACCCGCATTGTTGACGAGAATGTCCAGTCGGCCGAACTTTTCGACGGCGGTCTGCACCGCTCTCCGGCAATCCTCTGCCCTGGACACATCGCATTGAACGAAAACAGCTCTTCCCCCAGCGGCGTTGATTTTCTGTTCGGCCCGCTTCCCCGGTTCGGCATCGATGTCCGCGATCACCACCGCCGCCCCTTCTTCAGCCAACAGTTGCGAAGTGGCGAGTCCAATCCCCGAAGCACCACCCGTGATAATAGCGCATTTATTATCCAGTTTACCCATGTGGCCTCCTTGTTTTGCTCGGTCATGGCGACCCGCGTTTTTCGCGGGCAAGCCCTCTGCGGCTTTCGACGCCACCCAGCTTCCTCGCCACCATGGGGCTCTTGGCCATGACGATAAAATCACCTTTAGGGCTGGCTGGCCAGTCCGCCAGCGATCTCGCCACCATCAATGACAAAATATTGTCCGGTAATAAATGACGCCTCGTCCGAAGCGAGAAAAGCGAACAGCGCAGCCACGTCTTCGGGCCTGCCCAGTCTTTTCAACGGAATTTTGTTTTCAAAAGCCCGCCGCATCTCGGGCGTGTACTCGGCTTCCTGCATCGGCGTCAGGATAAATCCGGGGCAGACCGCATTGACGCGGATGGTCGGGGCAAGTTCGAGCGCCAGCGAGCGCGTCAACTCGATGACACCTGCCTTGCTTGCGTTGTAATCGGCGTAATAGGGATAACCCATCAACCCATTAGTTGACCCCATGTTGAGGATCACCCCGCCACCCTGAGCCAGCATCCGCCGCGCCGCTTGCTGGGCCACATAAAAAATACCGTTGAGGTTGATAGCGAGCACCGTGCGCCATTCCTGCGGCGTGATGTCCAGGAACGAATGGCGAAGGCTGATGCCCGCGTTGTTGATCAGGATATCCAGCCCGCCCGCGTCTTTGTCCAGCTCATCAAAAGCACGGGCCACAGAATCAGGGTCGGCAACATCCGCCAGGATGTATCCTCCCAAATTTGGCAGGCCATTCATCAAGCGCTCACAGGCCGCTTCGTCTCGGTCAATGACATAAACATGCGCCCCTTCTTCGATAAACCGCCTGGCGGTGGCGGTGCCAATTCCGCCCGCACCGCCAGTGATCAAAACACGTTTGCCCTTCAAACCCTTCATGATAATCTCCCTTCAAGAAACGACTTTATAAACCATCCGTTCCTTATAACCCGTGATGACGTGGAAATAACCCGCAAGCAGCGCATCCACTTCGGCGTCGCCCGTGTCTACGAGGAGGGGTTGGAAGCGCAGGCCGCGCAGTTTATCGGCGGTGCTGACCACAATGATATTCTCCCGGCCGACTTTGCGAATCACTTCTGGACCGATTTGCTGGTTGCCGCGGCCGAACAGGAATCCCTGCCCGCCAATTGGTGTGATGATGATTTTGGCGGGCAGGGTTTCAACCACTTTCAACAACTGCGCTTGGGTTACATCCTTGGCCAGGAGTTGTCCATCGCGGACGACATCTACGCCAATTAAGGTCTTTTCCACGTCCAGGGCTTGAGCGATGGCCCGGGTGGTTGTGCCGGGTCCCAGAATATAGGCCACGCCCGGCTCCATCTGCTCGACGACCTCCGCGGCGATGGCCTCCATCTGATATGCTTCGGAAGCGGGGCTGGGCGATTTTTGATTCTGCAATAGAAGCGGTCGGTAGGGCACGTAAAGAGTCCCATAGAGATGCGGGCTGACCCGACCCTCGCGGTAGGCATCTTCATCCAGGTCCAGAACCTCGGCTTCGCGAAGCCGCGCCTTACCCTCGAGATACATTTTTGCCAGCTCGCCGGCGTGTTTGGGGTTGGTCGCATAGACGGCCGAATGAATCTTTACGCCCGCAGGAATTCCCAGGCAGGGAAACCCCGTAGGAATGGCCGAACAAACGTCACGCGCCGTGCCATCACCACCCGCAAAGAGGATTAAATCCACCTTGAGCGCTGACATGTCTTTTACCGCGCGGCGGGTATCCTCGGCGGTCGTTGAGCCCTCCTGGATTTTGCCGATGACCCGAGGTGTGAAGCCTGCCTCCCGCGCTGACTTTTCGCCCATCTCGCCTGGGTACGCGACCACTTCCAGCGTGCCCCGCAGGTCTAATAGAGGAATCAAGCTGAGAGTTGCCCGACGCAAGGATTCTGGAATCGCGCCCAGCTCCAGAGCACGGCGTTGAATCTCAATCCCGTCACTGCCTTTGAGTCCCACCCGGCCGCCGATTCCGGCAATAGGGTTGACGATCAATCCAATGCGCTTCATAAAAATCCAGACTCACGGCGAGGAGACTGATAGTTGAAATGGCCCGCTGAAATTATCACCGCTGCCGCGACACGTCCTTATCAAGTATAACTCATTTTTATTAGTTTTTATTAATTTTTAATGGTTCTTCTGGTTTCGGGGTGGCTAAACCTGGAGAATTCAAGGTGCCTGAAGGCCGGTAGACCGCCTTTAGATGCGGACTTTTAGAAAGAAGTCTCTTAGGTCGTTCTCGTATCTTATTAATATTCATCTAATTAGCCTCATGGACAATAAACCCGCCTGAGGCGATTTAGCTAAAAAGTTCATCAGAATATGTTATTTTCACCCACAAGAAAGTCGGAAGAGCCTTCTTAATTAGCGGGGAGTGATTGCCTCGGCCGCCTCCCAGCTTATTCACTATGGTCACTACTTTTTCAACTTCCTTTTGTATGCCCGCCAGGTGACCGCCCATGCATCCGGGTCATCGAACGATTCCTGGTCAATCCGGTGGATGGGGCTGTTGTGGGGCGCGCTGTGGATAATTTCAGGATTTGTGTAGGCCTCATGCGCAATGTGCTTGAGGATGGCGACGTATTCGTCCAGGTCTTCCTTAGAGTAAGACTCGGTGGGTTCGAGCGTCATCGGTTCAGGCACCACGAAGGGGTGGTGACTTGTCCAGTAGTGGGTGCCAAAATCGGCCGCCCGGAAACCAATCTCCTCCGAATGCACGCCTGTCTCTTCGGCCAGCTTCTCCCACGAATAACGCACCTGCTCGATGCGACGCTTGCCCTTGGCGTAAGGGGCGCTGGCGCCGCGAATCTCGAGCACCTTGTGAAGCAGGTAGTTGTTGTTGAGAACTGCAATCTCCGCCACCTCACGCAAGCCGTCTGCGCCCAAACTCATGACCCAGGCATAGGCTTTGAGGATGTTCTGGGCCACACCATACCACGGGCGAATCTTGCCAATGCTCTGTGGCCGGTTGAAGTCAAGATAGTATGAAGTCCCGTCAAACTCCACCGTCGGAATCGGCAGGAAGGGAGCCATCTCCTTCGTTACACAGCAGGCGGCCGCGCCAGGTCCGCCGCAGCCGTGAGGCGTGGAAAAGGTCTTGTGGAGGTTGAAGTGGCAGACATCGAAACCCGCCTCGCGAGCCCGGGTGATTCCCAAAAGACCGTTTGCATTGGCCTGGTCATAGGAGCAGAGACCGCCCACGGCGTGGACAAGGTCAGTAAATTCCTTGATCCGCGGATTGAAGATGCCCGTGTCCTCAGGGTTGGTGATGAGCAGGGCGGCGGTCCGCTCCGAGACGACAGTTTTCAGCGCCTCGAAATCGGGATAGCCGTCGGCATCAGGAGGCAGCGTGATGATTTTGTATCCCGCCACCTTCGCCGCCGCAGCATTCGATGGATGCGAGAATGAGGAGGTGATAACCTCGGTGCGCTTTGAACCTTCGCCCCGAGCTTCGTGAAAGGCGCGAATCATGGCAATGTTGGCAAAGATTGCCTGCGACCCTGCCTGGGGTTGGAGGGTAACGTAGTCCATGCCAGAAATTTCCTTGAGTATCTCTTGAAAGCGGTACATCACTTCCAGGATACCCTGGACAGTCGAAAGCGGTTGCAGCGGATGCAATTCACTCAACTTGGGCGAGCGCGCCAACTGGTCGTTGACTTTCGGGCTGTATTTCATGGTGCAGGTCCCTTGACCAACGTCAATGTTTAAGTCCACGCCCAGGTTTTCCTGGGAGAGCCGCAAATAATGCCGCAGCACATGAATCTGCGACATTTCCGGCAGGGCGGGTGGAGTTTTCCGTTTCAGGCTCGCGGGCAGGTTGTCGAACACATCGCCGGCGGCCTGGACGATGGCCTCTTCAGGCTCGGGTGGCAGCACGCCGCGCTGACCTGGAGAACTCAACTCAAAAATAATCGGCTCATCCCAACGGGCCTGATGGAAGCGCCGCAAAGCGGGCTTAGGGGCGATGGCTTTCGGCGCCCCGAGTTTCTTTGCTTTGGGGTGGCTCATCTCAGCACCTCCTGGATGGCGTTCACGAGTCTATCGATATCCGCCTGCGTGTGAATTTCCGTCACACAATAAAGAGCGCTCTGTCCCAATGACGGAAATTCCGCGCTCAAGTCCTTACCGCCGAAGATGCCCTTCTCTAATAAAGCCTGGTTTATCTCCTTAACAGTTCTGCCGGTCTCGTCAAAATTGACCACGAACTCCTTGAAGTGCGGCGTGGTGGAAAAAAGCGCCTTCACACCCGGCACTTGATTCAGTTTCTTGATGGCGTATCTCACCCGCTGCATGATGCCCTGGCCGAGCTCCGCCATGCCCTGCGGTCCCATCAGGGCCAGGTACACACCCGCCGTGATGCCCCACAACGCGGCCGCAGTGCCTACCCACTCCTTGCCTTCCTCCCGCCGCGCAAAGGACGTTCGTTCATAGGCCACATCGCCAAATCCGTATTCCCCTTCCACGCAGGTCGTCGCCACACCAAACAAACGAGACGGATACTCCATCACGAATCTCTCTTCGTCTCGGGTGGCGATGAAACCGCCATGCCCACCACCATAATTCATGTGGATGCCCAGGGACTGAATATCGCCGCAGGCAATGTCAGCGCCATAATCTGCGGGCGGGTTGATGACGCCGAGCGAGATCGGGTCCACACCGACCACGAATATCGCCCCGTTCTCATGGGCCACCTTGCCAATCTCTTCTGCCTGCGTCTCAAGAAAACCCAAATATGACGGGTTCTCAATATACACCGCCGCCGTCTTCTCGTTGACCTGCTGGCGCAGCGCCCTTAAGTCCATCAGACCAGTGGATGGGTCGAATGGAACAAGCTCCACTTGCATATCGGGCTTGACATACCCGCAAACCATCGAAAGCATATCGGGCATCACCGTCGATGGCAGGAGGGCAATATTCCTGCCGGTAAGGCGTCCGGCCATGCGGAGCGCTGTCCCGGTCGCCTGAAAACTGTTATAGACAGGCACATTGACCACCTCCATGTTCAGTAATTCAGCCATCATGCTCTCATACTCGAACAACGCCTGGAAACGACCGTGGTCTTCGTACGGCTCGCCCGCATACGCCGTGAGGAATTCGCTGCGCGCGTTGACCTCGTCACATACCGCAGGAACATAATGCGGCGCGCACCCGGCGCCGAGAAAACTCAGCACCTCGCGAGTGGATTTGTTCTTGGAGAGCAATTCTTCCACATGGCGCACCAGCGCCGCCTCCGAAAGGAGCGGCTCCGGCAGCTTCATCTTACGTTTCAGCCGGATGGAGTCGGGAATGTCCGCGTAGAATTCCTCGACGCTCTTGGCCTTCACCGCCTTTAGCATGGCCTCCTTCGTGGCCGGCACGGAATTGGGAATGTAAGGATAAACAATTTTCTTTTGGCTCATTGGATTTCTCCCTTTTCGCCCATATTGTTATATTTTTTGCCTATTATAATTTACGTCAGAAACTTGTCAACTCAAGAAGGGCTCTTCCGTAAAAATGGGGGTGATTTATTGGGCTTATAACGGCTGTATTTCTTTTAAAAACAATAATATATGAAATTTTAGGCGAGCCAAAAAGGCCTTTCAAAATTGAAGGATTATTTATTCTCATTCTAACCTTTAAAAGGGGACTAAAGAAGGGTTTTATAAAGCCCTTCCTTTACCCTGATACAAGCGCTCATCTAAGCAAAAAAATGGGTAAATAGTCATGATAAAAAAACGCTAAATCCACCACCCTTTTTAAGGATGAACACTCAAGAAGGGCCAGGCTGTTCGGTAAAAAGGGGAATAATTTTTAAATAGAAACGTGGTAGTGGCGATATCCTATCTGAGCCAGCGGCACGTTCTGGCGGCTTTAGAAAATAATCGTCGAGACACTTATTAAGCTTTTCACCTGGGAATTCCAGAGGTGCTTGGGCAGAGAATAAAGAGGGCTTGCCTGGACAAAAAAGCTGGTTTTTATTCAAGCCACCCCAGAGGCTCTCCCTGAGAGAAAGATAGTCCTCGTCCATTTTCACATTATCCAGGATGCTAACTGGAGGCTGGACGAGACGAGCCGCCTGGAACAGGAGGCGAATTTTAAGGCAATTAAGGAAACAGCTTTTCTTGAAGGCCTTAGAACAGCTGAGCGATGGGTAAAAGACGAAGCTCAGACTTATTTGGAGGCTTATGCTGAGCTCCGGAATGGTATGGGGCGAAAAATGAGGCGAATTTAAATTGACAGAAAAGGACTGTTGGCTTAAAATTATAAAACATGCTGTTTTTGAGGAGTAAAACAGGCCTGTTCGTCATTTTTGGCCTGGCCGGCATTATTACCTTTATTTTCCTCAGTGGTTGTTCAACTAAGCCCTATTCCCTGGTCATTAAAAACGGATTGATAGTGGACGGAACTGGCCACAGGGCTTTTGAGGCCGACATCGCTGTCAGAGGCGACCGGATTATCAAGGTTGGCCGGCTTGACAGAGTGAAGGCTGCCGAGGTCATCGAAGCTAAGGGATTAATAGTTTGCCCTGGCTTCATTGACGTCCATACCCATGGCGACCGCGGTTTGCTCGAAGTGCCCAGCGCTGCCAATTATATTTTGCAAGGAGTGACCACGATTATCGGCGGAAATTGCGGCAGCCACCCCTTTCCCCTCCAAGAATTGTTCAGTCAAGCTGAAGAAAAAGGGATCGCCATCAATTTTGGTTGTCTGGTCGGGCACAATACTCTTCGGGAAAAAGTTATGGGTCTAAGGATGGATTCTCCCTCTCCCGAGGAACTGGCTGAGATGAAGAGATTATTGGAAGAAGAAATGAAAGCCGGCGCGCTCGGCTTTTCTACAGGGCTGGCTTATCTTCCTGGAACCTATTCCAAAACCGACGAGATAGTGGAGCTGGCCAAAGTAGCGGCGCGCTTTGGTGGAGTTTATGCCTCCCATATCCGAGACCAAGGCCAGAAAATTACTGAAGCCATCGAGGAAGCCTTAACGGTTGGCCGGCAGGCCCGGCTATCCGTTCAGATTTCCCATCTAAAGCTGGCAGATGAGGTTGTTTGGAATCAGTTAACCAAGATTACTCAGCCTATTGAAAAAGCTCAAAAAGAAGGAATTAGAGTTTTCTGCGACCTCTATCCCTATACGGCTACCAGCTCCGGTTTTACCTCCAGTTTTCCCTCCTGGTGTTTTGAAGGCGGAAAAGAAAGATTTCTGGAAAGACTAAATGACCCCAATATTTACCGTCAGATAAAAGATTATATTATAGAAAGACGTTTGCGTTCCCCGCGGGGCCTAAACCGCCTCCAGGCCATTCTGATCGCCCGTTGTCAACCTCATCCTGAATATGAAGGCAAAAACCTGGAACAAATTCTTGCCATGAAAGGGATAAAACCCTCTGAAGACACGGCCGCCGACCTTATCATCGAAATCCAGAAGGAAGGCGGGGCGCAAGGGATATTTTTTCAGATGGATGAAGCCGATGTGGCGGAACTCATGAAATTACCGTATGTAATGATTGGCTCTGACGGTGAAATTCAGGTCTTCGGTCGGGGCTCGCCTCACCCTCGCTCTTATGGCACCTTTCCCCGAGTAATAGGTCGCTATGTGCGGGAGAGAAAAGCTCTTACCCTGGAAAGGGCGATTCAGAAAATGACCTCGTTGCCAGCGGAGGCTTTTTATCTTAAGGATAGGGGAGTTCTGAAGCCAGGAAAATTCGCCGACATCGTTGTTTTTGACGCCGATAAATTCCAGGATGAATCCACCTTTGACCGGCCTCATCAATATCCATCAGGCCTATTCTTGGTTATGGTCAACGGCCAGGTGGTAGTGCGTGATGGTGGTATTCAACCTCTTTTTCCCGGGAAAATTATTAAAGGCCAGGGCGTTTTGGCCAGAGGCAAGTCCTGAGCTCTTCGTCTGAAGAAGTAGCTCAATGACGCAACAAATTAACCGAGCGATTGAGTTCCTTTTAGCCCGAGGCAATCTCCCTGTTCTTTATTGGCTGAAAAAAGACATCCTGGAAATCTCTTATGAACGAGAGCAGAAAAACCTGCGCAAATTTGCCCACCGGGTGCGTCTATTTGAGACCCAGCGAGCGGACGGCAGCTGGTGTGAGCGGTTAACAGAAAAGGGGACAGCTCAAAGCAAGGCCTGGACTGTTATCGATACCTTGAAGAACCTGTTTTATCTTTATGATTATGGTTGCACCTTTCGGGAGGAAGGAGTGGTGAGGGCGGTGGAATTTCTTTTTTCCACTCAGACAAAGGAAGGCGATTTTCGGGGTGCTTTTTATAATGAGTATGTTCCCACCTTTCATGCGCTTGCTTTGGAGATCCTTTGCCGTTTCGGCCTGGACCGAGACCGAAGGGTGCAAAGAGGCTTTCGCTGGATAGCCGAGCATCGGCAAAGAGACGGCGGTTGGGTGATTCCTTATCAGGTCCATAATTGCTCGCAGTCTGAAAAGCCCTATCGCCTGCCCACGCCCTCAGCTTCTGGCCCGTTCCAGTTTGACCCTTCTCTCCCCAGTTCTTCGCGAGTCACAGGAATTGTTCTCCGAGCCTTTGCCGAGTCACCTTCCTGGAGGGGGAAAAAGGCGGTGCGGCAAGCGGCGGAATGGCTAAGCAATCAACTCTTCGAACCTGACCGCTATGAAACCAACCCCTGGCGCGAATCCTGGCTGGAGCTTCATTACCCCTTCTGGACAACCGACGTTCTCAGCGTTTTGGACGTTTTGAGCCGTCTTAATTTTAGCCCCGACCATCCCAAAATCAGTCGCGGTCTTGACGGCCTCTTGCGACGCCAAAATGCGCAAGGATTCTGGGAAAGCTCTAATCAGGGGGCTAATTTTGAGGACCATCTCTGGATAACCCTCTCTGTCCTCAGGGTTCTTAAACGGTTTGGTTTGCTCAGAGCTTAAAGCCGGAGCCTTCCCGACCACAATTATTTTCCCGAGCCCTTTTAATGGTTTTATCGGCTCCTCTTCAACCTGGTGGGAATATCTTTTTATCGGTTCTCTTCCATTTGAACCGGGCGAGTTTGCGGGCTAAGTTGGCAATAGCTTATAAAAATTCGTACCACCTTACATATTCACCCAATTTTTTTGGTTCTCTTCCATTTTATATGGGCTGGTTTAAGGGCTAAGCTCGAGAGGGAAGAAGTGAGCAAGGAAGGTTTAGCCTTCCCGAATCGGCCTTCGAGCCAACCTCTGGCGCTGATCATTCCTGAGCCAAATCAAGACTAACAGAAAGGATAAAAAGAGGGCATAATAGCAGGTGACGCCTTATTTATTTACCACCTTTTTTTGAATCTGAGTAAGGGAGGAGGCTGAAAAACAGGGCTACTGACTTCTGGGCAGAATTTATAAAGGGCGAGTTTCGTATAAAAATTGCTTTTGGCTCAATTATTTACCTAATTTTTAGGTTCTTCTGGGTTTTTGGTGGGTAAACCTGGAGAATTAAAGGCGCCAGAGGGCCTGTAGTCAACCCTTAGATGCGGACTTTTAAAAAAAAGTCTCTCGGGTCGTTCCCGTATCTTATTTTATTTATCTAATTAGCCTTATGGAAAATAAAACCGCCTGAGGCGATTTAGCTAAAAGATTTATCAGAATATGTTATTTCTACCCGCAAAAAAGTCGGAAGACGCATTTTTATAAATTGAGACAAAGCGAAAGGGCTGTGTCTATGAACAGGGGGGAGTTATGCAGGCGCCGAGAAGAGCGAAGAGGGAACTGCGTTATACATCTGAAGGGGAGCGAGGCCATCGCGAACCCCCTGGGTTAACTCAAGGCAGATGGGAGAGAAAATCCTGACCTTAGTTTAAATTATAGCCAACGCTATAGCGAGTCTTTCGGTGAAAAAATAAATATAGTAGCTCAGCCTGAGAAGGTTATAGAAATACACAGCTAAGATGACGAGTCTTTCGACGGAAAATAAACCCAAGCAGCCGGACAAAGTAATAAATAAAAGAAAGTTTTATTATTGTTAATTCTGCCTTATTGGAATAAAATTATTTTAATAAATGCGATACTTCTTGAGCTTAGGAAGTAATCTTGGTCAGCGGCGACGTTATCTGACCAAAGCTATCGAACATCTGAAGGCCGCCGGAGTCAGAATTCTGAAGGCTTCGTCCATTTATAAAACTCAACCTGTTGGTTTGGCCGACCAGCCTTGGTTTTATAATCAAGTGTTGGAGGTGGCCACTGATCTTAATCCCTATGAACTCTTAGCTTTAGCCAAAGAGATAGAACGAAAACTAAGGCGGCAAAAGACAGTCGTTAACGGTCCCCGAACAATTGATATAGACCTGTTGTTGGCAGAAAAATCAATTATCCAGACGCGCAATTTGGTCATTCCTCATCCTCGCCTGCACCAAAGGCGATTTGTCTTAGAGCCCTTGAGCGAAATTGCGTCGGAGACGCTTCATCCCTTAAAGCGGAAAAAAATAGAGACTTTATTGAAGGAAACGGAAGATAATTCGGCGGTTATTAGATTAAAAGCAAATCCTCGAAATAAACCAGCCAAAAAAGGGGGAGTAAGAGGAAAAGAAAAGGTTGATGTGGGCTAAAAAGCATCCTGGAGATGAATAATTTCCAAGTCCTTCCCAGAGCGAAAAATAATGGAGAGGATATCAAAGCGGCAATCGGTGAATTTTTGTTTTTGTCGAGAAAGCCAATAAGCAGCAGTCGTTTTAATTCTCGTCTGTTTGGTCGTATTTACAGCTTCCTCCGGAAAGCCGTATCGCTGGTGGCGTCGGGTCTTTACTTCGACAAAAACTACTGTTTGGCCCTGGCCGGCAATTATGTCTATCTCGGTATGCTGATAACGGAAGCCCTGGGCCAGAATCTCGTAACCTTGTGCCTGGAGATAATCGACCGCCGCGCTTTCGCCGATTTTTCCCAGCTCATGAGCCGTAGAAACCTTGCTGGTCACCCTTATTTCACCTCTCTGATTTTACTTTGGGAAGAACCTTCCAGCGGGTTCCCTGCCGGGTATCTTCGAGGCTGATTCCCTGTTCTAAGAGTTCTTGGCGGATGCGGTCCGCCAGCTCGAAATTTTTTTCTTGCCTGGCCTTTTCCCGCAACTTTATTTTAGCCATTATTTCGGCCGGTAAAGCTTTGGGCCGGGGTGGTAGAATTCCCAAAACTTGGTCCACCTCGCGCAGGAATTGTTGCAAAGAAAAAACGTCTTGTTGATTTAATTTTTCTTGAGCCAGCAGGATATTGACCTGTTTGACCAGGCCGAAAAGGCCAGTCAAGCTGACGGCAATGTTAAGGTCATCACTTAACCCTCTCTTAAAATCTTGCCGCGCTTCTTCGATTAACCGGGCTACCGCTTCGTTTTTTCCTTCCGGAAAAGTTCTTGATTCTAACTCAACCTCGAAATCGCGGAGCCGCGCCACCGCCGCGGCGGCCTGGTTCAAGCCTTCAAAGGTAAAATTGAGAGTTTTGCGATAATGAGTGGAAAGCAGGAGGAAACGGAGGCTGAGCGGGTCTACCCCCCGGGCGACCAGGTCGCGAAGCGTAAAAAAATTGCCTTTGGACTTGGACATTTTTTCGCCTTCCACAATCAGGTGGTGACAATGGAGCCAATAGCGAACGAAAGGCTTTCCGGTTGCCGCCTCTGACTGGGCGATTTCATTTTCATGGTGGGGGAAAATGTTATCGACTCCGCCGCAATGAATATCAAAGGTTTCGCCTAAGTATTTCATGCTCATAGCCGAGCATTCTATATGCCAGCCAGGTCGACCAGGTCCGAGTTCAGTCTCCCAGTAAGGTTCGCCTTCCTTTCTTTTCTTCCAGAGAACAAAATCATGAGCCATCTCCTTTTCATATTCATCGGATTCAACCCGGTGTCCCGTTTTGAGCTCTTCGGGCTTAATCTTGGCCAATTGGCCATAGCGGGGAAAGCGCGCTAAGCTGAAGTAAATTGACCCATCTTTTTCGTAGGCAAAGCCCTTATCCAGCAAGGTCTTAATTAGCTTGACCATTTCCGGGACATGTTCTGTTGCCCGAGGATAAAAATCGGCCGGAAGAATATTCAGAGTCTTAATGTCCTCAAAGAAAGCTTCAGTGTATTTATTGGTGTAATCAGACAGACTGATGCCTAAGGCTTGGGAGTTCCGGATTGTCTTATCATCAACGTCTGTGATGTTCATTACATGAATGACTCGGAAACCGGAATAAAGCAAAAAGCGCTTGAGCAGGTCTTCAAAAATATAGGCGCGAAAATTGCCGATATGAGCGTAATCATAAACCGTCGGACCGCAGGTATACATCCTTACTTCGCCTGGCACCAAACTGACGAACGGTTCCACTAGCCCCGAAAGAGTGTTAAAAAAACGAATCATAGCTTCCCTATTATGGGAATAACGCTTGATAGAGTCAACCGCTCTCACCTTGGAGGAAACCGAGAAACCTTGGCGGATTAGTGCCCTCCCTCAAGAATTACTAACTCCCTCCATGAAAAGAAACTAGATTGAATCGAGATTCTTTTTATCATGCCCCATTATCTCCTTACGGCTCGGGTAACGGCCATTATGGAACTTTGGGGGAGCTTAAATGGCCACAGGGTATGACGCAACTCCAAAAGGTATTGTAGCCAAAGCCTCGCTATCTCTACGGAGCCTATCATAATTTATTAAGAAACTTCCGGTCTTCGGGTAGTAAACCTGGAGAATTAAAGGCGCCAGACGGCCTGGAGGCAACCTGGCGATGAGGTGTTTTCTAAAAAACGCTCTTGGGTCGCGCCCATATTTTATTCATATTCATTTAATTGTTCCCATTCATCCCATTAGCCTCGTGAACAATAAACCCGCCTAAGGTGAATCTGCTAAAAGATGCCTCCAAATATTTTATTTTTCTCCATAAAAAAGCGGCAAGAACTCTTATTAATTTGACTTTAGAAAAGCATAGACATATTTTGGAAGAGGAGGAGAAAAATGGTTAGGATGCCAGCTGTGGCCGGTTATTTTTATCCAGGCCAGGCCGAGGAGCTGAGAACTTTAATTAAATCCCTGATTCCGGAAGCTCCGAAAAAGGAAAGGGCTCTGGCTGTCGTTTCACCGCATGCTGGTTATATTTATTCTGGGCGGGTAGCCGCCGCGGTTTTTGCCTCAGTAATAGTTCCTGAAATGGCCATTATTCTTGGCCCCAGCCACCGGGGTATCGGCCCTCTTTTTGCCCTTCAGGTTGAAGGTTCTTGGCGCACCCCCCTGGGCGATACGCCGATTGCTTCTTCCCTTGCCAAGAAAATTATTAAGCATTCCTCTCTGGCCGAAAATGACCCAAGAGCCCACAATTTAGAACATTCCCTCGAAGTCCAAATTCCCTTTCTCCAGTTTTTCCGGTCTGATATAGCTATTGTTCCCGTCTGTGTTTCCCATGAAGCTGATTTGGCCTCCCTGGAGGAGTTTGGTCAGGCCATAGCCGCCGCGGTTAAAGAAGAGGGCAAAGAAGTCCTGCTCGTGGCTTCCACTGATATGAGCCATTATATCAGTCAGAAAGAAGCTGAACACAAGGATTTCCTGGCAATTAAGAAAATTCAAGAGCTCGATGCCTCTGGACTTTATCAAACAGTTCTTAAGGAAAACATTTCTATGTGCGGGTTCCAGCCAACTACGGCCGTCTTAGTCGCCTGTCGAGAGCTGGGAGCCAGGCGGGCTGAATTGATTCTTTATCAAACATCAGGAGACATTACCGGAGACCGTCGCGAAGTAGTAGGTTATGCTGGCTGTCGAATAGTTTAAATTGGCCTCTCAGGATAAGATTATTTGATATTTCCTGTTTTTAACCCTTGGGCTCTTTCGCCAAGAGTATGTTTATTCAATAGGTTCGGATAGTTCTTTTAAAAACAGGATTTTAAACCCATCATAAATTTTTCCTAAAATAGAAAGTGATTTATTTGCCTTCTAACCTTTAAAAGAATACTAAGGTAAAGCCTAATAAAACCCGTCTTTTCCCCCGATAAATGAGCCCATTTAGATGAAGAAAAATGCTCAGTATTCGTGATAAAAAAGCGCCGTAACCACCACCCTTTTTAAGGTTAAGCTAATTTGGGTTGACTTTAGCTGGCATTTAAGATAAGAGAAAAAACTAAACACAGGAAAGGTCCGGAATGGTTCATTTTAGCTCCTTAGATTGGCTATGGTTGAGTCTTTATCTTATTTTGATGACCGGCTGCGGAGTTATTTTTTATCGCCTCGGCAAACGCTCTGAGGCTGACTTTTTCTTAGCCGGCCGGGGCTTACCCTGGTGGATTCCAGGAATGAGCGTTTATGCCACGCACACCGCCACTGATACGCCGATGTGGGTGAGCGGGGTTATATATAAATATGGCCTTAGAGGTCTTTGGTACTCCTTTTTTTCCGCCTGGTGTGCAGTGGCGGCCTTTGTCTCGGCGCGAATTTTCCGCCGCTCCTTAGCCTATTCCCAGGCTGAATGGCAAAGCCTGCGGTATAGCGGCCTGGGCGGAGAACTGCTCCGTGGCTGGATGTCTGGCTGGGGTTCTTTCCTCAACATGTTTATCCTGGGCTGGGTAAGCATGGCCATGGGGAAATTATGCCATTATCTTTTTGGTTGGGATAATTGGGTTGGTTTAATCATCCCCTCTTTGATTGTCGCCATTTACGTCCTCGCAGCTGGCTACTGGGGCGTGGTCATGGCTGATTTTCAGCAGGGAATAATTGCCTTTTTTATCATTGTCTTTGCCTCCTTATGGGGGATGAAAGCGGCCGGCGGCCCGGGAGTTATTGTGGCTAAACTCCACGCCCTTGGTGAGGGATGGCGTCTTAACCCCTTTCATTTTTCCGGCTTTTTTGGCGGCGATTTTCCCTTGGCCTGGTTCTTGACCATGATTTTTATCGCTGTTTTGGGCGGGTTTGGCATGGGGACAAGTATTGACTGGTATGCAGAAGCCCAAAGAATTCAATCCTCAAAAACAGTCAGGGATGCGTCTTACTCCATTTGGTGGGGTACAGCCTTAACCCTCACTCGCAATTCTTTTTGGGCCGCAGCGATTCTGGCTTTTTTTGTCCTTTATCCTAACCTAACCAATGCCCAGGAATATGAAATGGCCTGGTACCGCGTTTCCTTCGAGCATATTCCTGCCGGTATGGTCGGCTTCCTTTTTGCTGGGATTATTGCTATCCATTTCTCCACTATCTCTACCCACCTTAATTTGGGGGCAGTTTATCTTACTCGCGATATTTATCATCACTACATTAACCCCGAGGCCAGCGAGAAAAAACTGGTTTTAGCGGGAAGAGTGGCTACCGCTATTCTTCTTCTGGGCTCTTTTATCTATGGCATGATGATGGAAGAAATAACCCGCTGGCTCATCTTTGCCCTGTGGATAATGGGGGCAGGGATGTGGCTGCCCAATATCCTTCAAGTCCTCTGGTGGCGGTTTAACAGTTGGGGGTATCTTTCAGCCTGGATTGCTAACCTGGGTTTCAGCTGGCTTGTGGTCTGGGTCCTGCCGGCTTTTAAGGTGATTCCCGAACTCCCTGACTATCTTCAGTTCTGGGCTTTAATGGTTCTCACCGCTCTGGTTTATCTTCCAGTTACGCTCCTGACTCCGCCCGAAAATAAGCTTCACTTGGCTCGTTATTATGCCATGACCAGGCCCTTAGGCTGGTGGAAACCGGTTAAAGAAGAAGCCTTAAAGCTGGGACTTATTCCCGAGGGGGGAAGATAATGAAAGCTGCCAGAATTCTTGGTTTCCGCCGCCGCTGGGACCCGGAGGCAGCGGAGGCTTGGACCAAAGAAGATTGGGTGGCCATTATCCTTTCGCCCTTTGCCTACGCCCTGCTGATGGTCGGCTTGGCTTTGCTCCTTTTCCTAAAATTATCTGGTTTTGTCCTTTTTTTCTTGGGAATCTTAGTTACTGTTTTCTTGCATCTCGTAATCGACCCTAAACTCAGGGCAATCTCTTCTGATTATGAGAAAAAGCAAAGGGAATACCTCGAACGTCTTGACCGGGTTGTCCGCTGGAGGGAAGATGAGTAGAGGCTTTTTCGTTGTTATCGGCTTGACCATCGCCTACGGAGTTTCTTTCCTCGGCCTTTTGCTGGCCTATTTTTCTTATAAAAAGAGAAGGGGAGGCCGAGGTGAATGAAAGGCTGCTTTTCGGGGTCATTATACCGGCGGTTATTTTTTTGATTTCTCTTCTGGCTACCCTGTTTATCTATCGTCGCTTTGCTCGTCACAGCAGTTCTTCTCATCTGGAGCGAGACAAGAAGAAGTAGTAGTCCGCCGCCTATCTTAGGCCAAAGTTCTTTATCCCTCATCCCACCCGCTCTCGTCGGTTATTCTCGAAGGCTCAGCAAAGATTTAAATTGGGACCGTTAAAAAATTCCTTTTAACCCCTCCCAGGGAGGCCTCTTTACGGCCAGGTTAGGTCCGTGGATTAGGAGTAGCCAACGTCAATCTCTTTTCACCTGAATTTTAAGTTTTTGGCCCGATGGACGACCTGTGCCGTGAGCTTCAAACATCGACGAAAAGAGCCTTTGACCAGAAAAAGTCCCGGTTAAGAGTGTCACCAATGTCCTGACCCCATACAGTCCGTTGACAAGGTTGGCGGTTTAATGCTATAAATTTTCCCAAAGAAAGAGCCATGATGGGTGATTTTCTTAAAGAAAAAGAGAAGATAGTGCTGACCCAATTGGTGGCCAGCTATCTGCAGCACGGACGGCCAGTAAGCTCGGGTCATATTGTCTCTTCCGGCGTCTTGGCGGCCTCTCCGGCCACGGTCAGGAATATCATGTCTCGTTTAGAGCGTTTAGGTTATCTTTACCAACCCCATACCTCAGCTGGCCGTATCCCCACCGATAAGGGGCTTCGTTTTTATGTCAACGGCCTCCTCAACAAATGCCGGATAGGGAGCGAAACCATGCCTGAAGGGCCGGCTGAACTTCTGCCGGCTGAAGGCCATCTTGACTCTCTCTTTTTCCGGGCCAGTCGAGTTTTGGCTGAGCATAGCCATAACCTTGGTTTTGTCCTCTCCCCGCCGCTTTCCAAGATAATTTTTCATCATCTCCGTTTCTTGCTGGTGGGAGAAAATCGAGTCCTGGTAATCCTGACCACCGCTAATAATCTCGTCCTGACGGAGATTGTCCAAACGGAAGAGACTTTCTCTCAACCTGAACTCGACCGCGTAGCCTTATACATCAACCAAAACTTCCGGCATCGCAACTTGATTGCGGTCCGAGATTATCTGGTCAATGAACTTCCTCGCGTCCGTTGGTCTTACGAGACGTTGCTGCGAAAGTTATTGGACCTGCTCAAAGCCTCCACTTCGCAGACTGAAAAGCAAAGCCGTATTTTTATCCAGGGCACAGCCAATCTTTTAGAAAGAGCCGAGTCTTTCCCTTTGGAGAGGTTAAAATATCTTTTCCAGGATTTCGAGGAAAAAGCCAGGTTGGTTCGTTTTCTTTCGGAAATGATCAGCCTTGACCGGGTTAAGGTTCTGATTGGGTCGGAAGCGGAGCTGCCGGATATTTCAGATTGTTCTCTGGTTGTTTCTCATTATGGTTATGAGAACCAGGTCCTGGGAACAGTGGGCATCATCGGGCCGAAGCGAATTCCCTATGGGGAGATTATCCCGCTCGTAGAAATGGTCGCCCTTCGCCTTAGTCTAACCCTCCGGCAGTCTCATTAACAGGAGAAGGGAAGTGAAGGACGAAGAGACGGAAAACGGAAAAAAGCCGAAAATAGAAAAAGAGACGGGTGCTGTTATTGAATTTATCCCCTTGGAGGAAGAAGAAAAGACTGAAGAATCTGGTGCCGGAATGGCTCAAAAGATAATTTCCTCGGGAAATAAAAATAAAGAAAAATCAGAAGAGAAAGGAAGCTTGCTGTCCGAAGGAAAAAAGTCGGGGGACGAGCCAGAACTGGAGGAAGCTAAGGTCAAAGAGGCCAGCGAAGAAGCAGGTCGGCTGAAAAGCCGACTTCATAAGAAAGAGGCAGAAATCAAAGCTTTACGCAAAGAAAGAGACGAGTGGAAAGATAAATATTTACGAGCTCTGGCAGAGATGGATAACGCCCGGAAGCGATTGGAAAGGGAGCGGGAAGAGTTCACTCGTTTTGCTTTAAGCGATTTCCTTAGAGAAGTCTTGCTGGTGGTTGATAATTTAGAGAGAGCTCTGGCCTCAAGAGATGAAGCGAATGGTCGGCTTTTCCAGGAAGGCGTGGTTATGATTTACCGGCAGCTAATAGACCTTTTGCGCAAACTGGGGGTTAAGCCCTTGGAAAGAGAAGATAAAAAGTTCGACCCCAATGTCCATCAGGCTTTAATAACCGAAGAAGCCGACGGGATTGAAGAGCCGGAAGTAGCTGAATACTTACAAAAGGGTTATTGGCTGCACGACCGGCTGCTAAGGCCGGCCTTGGTTAAAGTCTTGGTGCCCAAGAAAAATCCATAAAGAGATGTCTTATGTTATCGGTATTGACCTGGGAACGACGTATTCCTGCGTAGCCTATCTTAACGCCAATAACCCGGAAATAATTCCTAATTTAGAAGGCCAGAATATTACTCCTTCGGTGGTAAGCTTTACGACTGGTGGCGAGCGGCTGGTCGGTAATGTGGCCCAGAGGCAGGCCATTTCTAACCCTGAACGCACCATTACAGCGGTAAAACGTCTCATTGGCCGGAAATTTGGGGCTCCTGAAATAGAAGAAGTCCGTAAGAGGGTTCCTTATCGGATAGTTCCGGCGCCTAACGGAGACGTGATGATTGCCATTGATGACCAGTTAATTACCCCGCAAGAAATATCAGCCATTATTCTTTCCTATCTTAAAGCTTGTGCAGAAGCCTATTTAGGAGAAAAAGTTGAGGAAGCGGTTATTACTGTGCCGGCCCACTTTAATGACCATCAGCGCCAAGCGACCAAAGATGCGGCCAAAATTGCCGGCCTGGAGGTGCTCCGGGTCATAAATGAGCCGACAGCAGCTTCGCTCGCCTTTGGCCTCGAGGCTAAGAAGAATTGCACGGTGGCTGTCTTTGATATGGGGGGAGGAACGTTTGATATAACTATTCTGGAGATTCAGGACGGCGTTTTTCAGGTGCTGAGCACTAACGGCGACACGTTCCTTGGGGGAGAAGATTTTGATAACCGGCTGGTAAGTTGGCTGTTAGAAGAATTTCGCCAGGAGCAGGGCCTCGACCTGAGCCAGGACCGCTTTGCTCTCCAGCGGATAAGGGAAGCGGCCGAAAGGGCGAAGCGGGAGCTGTCCTTTATCCTGGAAACAGAAATTAACCTGCCTTTCATTGCTGCCGATGGCCAAGGTTCTAAGCATATTTTTAAAAGGATTTCTCGGGCCAGACTGGAAGATTTAACCAGAGACCTTGTTCAGAAAACTATCCCGCTAATCGAGCAAGCCCTTGAAGATGCCCATTTAAGGCCTCAGGATATTCAGGAGGTAATTCTTGTGGGCGGTCAGACCAGGATGCCTTTGCTGCGGCAAGTGATCGCTGATTTTTTCCAGCGGGAGCCGAGAGCCGGGGTCGACCCGGATGAGGTGGTCGCCAAGGGCGCAGCAATTCAATCGGGTATTATTAAGGGGAAGATGAGTGACCTGGTCCTTCTCTTGGATGTTACCCCCTTTTCTTTGGGAATTGAAACTGAAAATGATACTTATCAGGTAATCATTGAGCGCAATTCGACAATTCCCACCAGGAAAACAATGGCTTTCACCACTGTGGAACATAACCAGGTGCGGGTAAGGATTCATGTCCTGGAAGGCGAGAACCCGGTGGCCTCTCAGAACAAATCCTTAGGCTGGTTTGATTTGATTGGGCTGGCCCCAGCACCTGCGGGCGTGCCGCAAATCGATGTGACCTTTGAGATTGATGCTGACGGCATACTTCGGGTGTCGGCTCGGGAGGCGACCACGGGACGAGAGCAACAGATGGAGATTCATTATTCCGCTGGCCTAACCAGGGCGGAAGTTCAAGCCTTAGAGGAAAAGCACCAGCCTTTCGCTTTGCCTGAAAAGAAATGATAAAAAAAGACTATTACCAGATATTAGGCGTCAACCGTGATGCCAGCCAGGAAGAAATTAAGAAGGCCTATCGACAGATGGCCCTTAAATATCATCCTGACCGGAACCCCGGGGATAAGCAGGCTGAAGAAAAATTTAAAGAAGCCGCTGAAGCTTACAGTGTGTTGGGTGACCCCCATAAACGAGCTACCTATGACCGCTTTGGACATGAGGGCTTAAGGGGAGAAGGTTTTACTGGTTTCTCTGGATTTGATTCGACGCTTTTTGACGAGTTTGCGGACATTCTGGGCAGTTTTTTTGGTTTTGGTGATTTCTTTAGCTCGAGCGAACGGAGACAACGCCATGCCCCGCAGCGAGGCCGCGATTTGATGATGGAGATGGAAATCACCTTAGAAGAAGCCGCTAAGGGCACAGAGAAGGAAATCAAGCTCCATCGAGCCGAGAGTTGCTCTGTCTGTCGTGGGACCGGCCTGGAGCCAGGAACTCAGCCTTCCATCTGTCCATCCTGCGGGGGCCGAGGTCAGGTTAGAAGCCAGCACGGTTTCTTGATTATCTCCCGCACTTGTTCTCATTGTGGCGGCGCCGGTGAGGTTATCAGAACTCCCTGTCCGGAATGTCATGGCTCAGGAAGGGTCAAACAAAAAAGGGTTTTAAAAGTCAGAATTCCCGCCGGAGTCGAAGACGGGTCAAGACTGAGGATAGAGGGAGAAGGTGAAGCCGGGGAAAGGGAGGGCCTGGCTGGCGACCTTTATTTGATCCTCAGGGTCCGCCCCCATGAGTTCTTTTCTCGAGAAGGAAATAACCTTGTCTGCGAAATTCCCCTCAGCATAACCCAAGCGGCGCTGGGGGCCACCCTGGAGATTCCAACCCTCGACGGAGAAAACGAAATCTTAAAAATCCCGGCGGGAGCACAAACAGGTCAGATTTTTAAGATTAAAGGGAAAGGGATTAGGGATATTCGTGGCCGCCACCGAGGCGATTTGTTGGTCCGCATTGTCGTTAAAACGCCCGTTAATTTGACCAAGGAGCAAAAAAAATTGCTCCAGGATTTAGCCCGGCAATGGGGAGAAGACCCCGAGGGAATTGACCGAAGAATAGTAGCCCGGTATCGCGAAAAAACTAATTAAGGCGCCGCCTTGACAGTGCATCATTTTTTTGTCAGAAAAGAAGCTATTCAGTTTCCGCTGGCCATAATTGATGGCCGGGAACATCATCACCTCCAGCGAGTTTTGCGATTAAAAAAAGGCGAGAAGGTAAGAATATTTAACGAAAAGGGTGAGCTCTTTTCTGGTTCCGTAGAAAAAATTGAGGGTGATAAGACTACTGTCCGACTTCTAAGTCGCCTGGAAAGTGAAAACTTAAAGGTGGCGATAACAGCGGCCCCCGCTTGCTTAAAAACGAAAATGATGGATTGGTTGGTGCAAAAAATGACTGAATTGCGGGTGATGAAGATTGCCCCCCTGCTGACGAAAAGGACTGTGGTTCGTCTGGAAGGAGAAGGGTTAGGGAAGGTAGCTCGCTGGCGGCGTTTGGCCATAGAGGCAGCCAAGCAGGTTCAATCTCCTTTCTTCCCGGAAATTAGGCCGCCGCTGCCCCTGGAAACTTTTGTTGTCGGCCGGCCGGAAAAAAAGAAATATTATTTAAGCGAACGAGGCGGCCTGTTGTTGCGGCAAGTTATTCAGGCTGAATTAGCCTCGGGCCTCGAAAGCTTAGAATCAGCTATTATCTGTGCCGGGCCAGAGGGCGGTTGGGAAAAAGAAGAAGAAGAATTGCTCCAAGGACATCAGTTCTTACCCATTAGCCTCGGCCCAAGAATCTTTAGGGCGGAGACAGCCTTGTTTACTGTTGTCTCGATTTTTGCTCACATCTGGAATGGCTGAACTATGTTTCTCCAAGGCCAGAAAGTAGGGAAATACGAGATTCTCAAGCCCCTGGGTAGCGGAGGGTTTGGCTCGGTTTATTTAGCCCGCGATACCTGGCTGGATATTAAAGTTGCCATAAAAGTTCCCCATAAGCAATCGATGGAACTTTATAAATTGCTTAAGGAACCAAGGCTGCAAGCAGCTTTAAACCACCCCAACATTGTACGCGTCATTGCCGCTGAAAAGGAAAAACAAGTTTTCTTTATGGTGATGGAATATGTCAAAGGAAAAACCTTGGAGAAAATCATCGAAAAAGAGAAAACCCTTTCCCTCGAAATGGCGATTGATTATACGAAACAGGTGGCCTTCGGCATTGAGCACGCTCATAAACATAAGATTATCCATCGTGACCTGCGGCCTTCTAACATCATGATTTCTGAGGATGGCCTGGCCAAAATAACTGATTTTGGCACCTCTGCCTGGCTGGCTAATATTCCTTACGCCTCTACCAGAATAGGCAGCCCTCCTTATATGGCGCCTGAACAGTTCTTAGGAAAGGCGACTTATGCCTCGGATATCTATTCCTTAGGATGTATCTTTTATGAGATGCTTATCGGGCATCCACCCATCTTCGACCCTGACCCGTTTAAAATCTTAGAGAAATCGCAGCAGGGCAAGATTACCCCCCCACGGCTTAAAAATAATCGCATTCCCCGGGAAGTCGACGAGCTTATAATGCAGTGCTTGGCGGCCAAAGTGGAAGAACGTATCCAGCGGGCCGGTGAGGTCATTCGTCGCTTAGAAACGATTAAAGGTCAAAAAGGCCGGACCACAGAAATCGAAGAGATTATGATGCGCATCAAGGCGCGGGAGAGTCAGCGAGCCGGAGCCTGCTGGAATTGCCGGCGGCCTTTGCCCCTGAAAGCGCACCAGTGCCCATATTGTGGAGAGAAGGTAAGCTGAAAAGCTTAGTTTGACTTGAATTTTAGGTTGGGATACGATGGAAATGGTCTGACGACCGCTCCATGATATCAAAATCATATGGGAAAGGAGTAATGCATGAGCCCTTTTAAGGAAGACGGTTTTGTTTGGATGAATGGGCAGCTGGTGCCCTGGAAAGAGGCCAAGATTCATATCGCCTCCCATGTTATTCATTATGGCAGCTCGATTTTTGAAGGTTTTCGGGCTTATGAAACGCCTAAGGGAACGGCTATTTTTCGGCTTCACGCGCATACCCGTCGTCTCTTTAACTCCTGCAAAATTTATCGCATGGAGATACCTTACTCGGAAGAAGAATTTAATCAGGCGATAATTGAAACTATTCGGGCTAATAAAATGAAAGCTTGTTATATCCGGCCCATTGTTTATCGCGGCTACAGTGCTTTAGGCGTCGACCCCTTTCCTAACCCCGTAGATTGTGCTATCTTAGTTTGGAACTGGGGTAAATATTTAGGTGAGGCCGCCCTGGAAAGTGGCGTTGATGTTTGTGTCTCTTCTTGGTGGCGGATGGCGCCAAACACCTTTCCTGCTTTGGCTAAGTCGGGAGCTAATTATATGAATTCCCAGCTAATCAAGATGGAAGCCCTGGTTGACGGCTACAGCGAAGGGATTGCTTTGAACGTCCGTGGTCATATCAGCGAGGGAAGCGGCGAAAATATTTTCCTCGTGTTGAATGGTAAAGTCTACACCCCGCCGCTTTCTTCTTCTGTCCTTCCCGGGATTACCCGGGATAGCGTCATCACCTTATTAAAAGACATGGGCGTTTGTTTGATTGAAGAGACCATTCCCCGAGAAATGCTTTATATTGCTGATGAGGTTTTCTTTACCGGGTCGGCGGCAGAGATAACCCCGATTCGTTCTATCGACAAGATTATTATCGGGGCTGGCAAGCCCGGCCCCGTCGTTAGAAAACTGCAAAAAGAATTTTTTGCCTATATTAACGGCGAAAAGGAGGACAAATTCGGATGGTTAACATATATCTAAAAAATTTTTTTGGGGGGTAAAAAATGGATATTGATGAATTATTGAAGATTGCTATCGAGAGGGATGCCTCGGACCTCCATCTTAAAGCCGGTAATTACCCTATTATCAGGGTTCATGGCAACTTAATTGCCCTGACTTCTTATCCCCGCTTGACCTCCAAGGACACTTTTGAGTTAGCCGACCAGCTAATGTCTGATTACCAAAAAGCCCGGCTTAAGGAGGAGTTAGACCTGGACCTGGCCTATAGTTTGCCCGGTTTTGGCCGTTTCCGGGGAAGCATTTTCTACCAGCGAGGGACAATTGCTATTTCTTTGCGGATTATTCCCATGGAGGTCAAAACCATTCGCCAGCTCTTGCTGCCAGAAATTTTGGAAAAGATTGCCCTTTATCAGAGAGGTCTTGTCCTGGTAACAGGAACTACTGGTTGTGGCAAGACGACGACCTTGGCCGCCATGATTGACCACGTCAATACCTACCGCAAGGAGCATATCATTACGATTGAAGACCCGATTGAATATTTGCATAAAGACAAGAAAAGCACCATTAGTCAGCGGGAAGTGGGTACCGACGTCCGTAATTTTAACCGGGGGTTGAGGGCGGCGTTGCGTGAGGACCCGGATGTGATTTTAGTCGGCGAGATGCGCGACCTGGATACGATCGAAACTGCCTTACTGGCGGCTGAAACCGGCCATTTAGTTTTAAGTACTTTGCATACTCTTGATGCCCCCGAAAGCATCAACCGCATAATTTCTGTTTTTCCCCCTCATCACCAGCGTCAGGTAAGACTTCAATTAGCAGCCATATTAAAAGCAGTCATTTCTCAGCGCCTGATTCCGCGGATGGATGGTCAGGGCCGAGTACCAGCCGTGGAAGTCATGATTAGCACACCATACATCCAGGAATGCATTGCTGACCGGGAAAAGACGGGCCTTATCCGTGACGCCATTGCCGCCGGAATTTCCCAATACGGAATGCAAACCTTTGACCAGTCAGTCTTCCAGCTCTACCGCGATGGTTATATTTCCTTCGAGCAAGGCCTGCGTTATTCCTCCAGCCCGGATAATTTTAAGTTGCGGGTGATGGGGATTCAGTCCACTTTGGACATGGCGCTGGAAGAGATGGAGAAGACCTTAGGTCAGACCCGCGAAGAAGAATCGCCGCCGCTTGAAGAAGAGGTGACATGAAGGCCCAGGAAATCCGCGAAACCTTCCTCCTCTATTTTGAGAAAAAGGGACATCGGATTGTTCCCAGCTCTTCCCTTATCCCGAAGGATGACCCGACCCTGCTTTTTACCAATGCTGGGATGAACCAATTCAAGAATGTCTTTCTGGGGTTAGAAAAGAGAAGCTACAGCCGGGCCGCCTCTGTCCAGAAGTGCCTCCGTGTTTCCGGGAAGCATAATGATTTAGAGCAGGTGGGACGGACTTCTAAGCATCACACCTTCTTTGAAATGCTGGGTAATTTTTCTTTTGGTGACTATTTTAAAGAAGAAGCCATTGCCTTTGCTTGGGAGCTGGTCACTGAAATTTTTCGTTTCCCCCGCGAAAGGCTATATGTCACGATCTATGAAGAAGATGAGGAGGCTTTCCGGCTCTGGACAGAGAAGATAGGCGTTGAGCCAGAGAGGATTTTTCGCTTCGGGAAGAAAGACAATTTCTGGGCTATGGGTGAAACTGGACCCTGCGGTCCCTGCTCCGAAATTCATTTTGATTTAAACCCTTCTTTAGAGGAAGGTAGTCCCTATGAGTTGATTGCCTCTGGAAGCGACCGGATGGTGGAATTATGGAATTTAGTTTTCATGCAATACGACCAGGACCCCTCAGGCCAGCTCGTTCCGCTGCCACGGCCATCAATTGATACCGGGATGGGCTTAGAAAGGATGGCCGCCGCCCTCCAGAAGAAAGTTTCTAACTTTGAGACCGACCTTTTCCGGCCAATAATTAACCACATTGCCGACCTGGCCCAAAGGGAATATCCCGCTCAGGATGAGGGTGATGTGGCGGTGCGGATTATTGCTGACCACATTCGCGCCATAACCTTTCTTCTGGGTGACGGCGTTATGCCCGCCAACGAAGGCCGAGGTTATGTCTTGCGCCGCTTAATTCGCCGGGCTTTTCGCCGCGGTAACTGGATAGGGATTGAAAAGCCTTTCCTTTATTCTCTGGTGGGCGTTGTCGCCGAGATTATGAAAGAGGCTTATCCAGAGATACTCGCCTCTTGTCGCTATATTTCGCGAGTCTGCTTATCCGAGGAAGAACGGTTTGCCGGAACTCTGGCTGCCGGGATTCGTTACTTTCGCGAGTTCAGCGAGGAAGCCAAGGCGGCCGGAAGAAATTTTCTTTCTGGGTCAGAGGTTTTTAAGCTCTATGATACCTTCGGATTCCCCTTAGACTTAACCTTGGAATTGGCCCAGGAGCAGGGACTCCAAATAGACGAGCCTGGTTTTTATCACGAGTTAGAAACCCAGCGCGAGAGAGCCAGGCTTTCTTGGAAAGGAGAGGCTAAACAAGAACAGAGGAAAGCCTATGAAACCTTGGCCTCACTCCAGGTGGAATTCGTTGGCTATGAAGCAGAATCCGTGGAGGAAACAGAAGTGCTGGCAGTGGTCAAGAAGGGAAGGCCGGTGGAAGAATTAAGCGCCGGCGAAGAAGGAGAAGTAATTTTATCTAAGACGCCCTTTTATGGTGAGGCAGGCGGGCAGATTGGGGATACGGGCGAAATTCGTGGACCGCATGGAGTGGCTATCGTCGAGTCTGCTTATTATCCAATACCCGAAATAATTTCTCAGAAAATAAAGGTGGTTTCAGGCCAGATTAAAAAGGGAGACCAGGTGGAAGCTTCAGTTAATCGCGTCAGGAGACGGCAGATTCGGGCAAACCATACCGCCACTCATTTGCTTCATGCCAGCCTCCGGCAGGTTCTCGGTGACCATGTCAAGCAAGCTGGCTCCTTAGTGGCGGCAGAAAGGCTGCGCTTTGATTTTACTCACTTTTCGGCCTTAACTGCAGAGGAAATCCTCAGGGTGGAGACCCTGATTAACGAAAAAATAAGAGAGAATATTCCTGTCGAGACGAGAATAACCACCTTAGAAGAAGGCCTGAAGGAAGGAGCCATGGCCATCTTCGAGGAAAAATATGGGGAAAAAGTACGGTTGGTGCGGGTTGGCGATTTTAGCCGCGAGCTTTGCGGCGGGATTCATGTCCGCTCGACAGGAGAAATTGGGCTTTTCAAGATTATCGATGAGTCCAGCGTGGCGGCTGGCATAAGAAGAATCGAGGCTCTGACGGCGGAAGCAGCCCTTCATTATATCCAGGAGACGGAGAATCTTTGCAAAGAATTACAGCAAGGCTTAAAAGCTTCTCGTCAGGATATTCTCAAGCAAGTGGATAGATGGCGGCAGGAGATAGAGCGTTTAGAGAAAGAGAACCGCCAGCTGCGGCAGAAGCTAAACGAATTCCGTTATCAGCCCGAGGAGGTTAAAATCCGGGAGGTGAAAGGCATTCCGGTTTTAGCCCAAAAAGTAGAGGGGCTGAGTGCCGAAGAATTGCGCAATTTGGCCGATAATCTAAAGCAGAAATTAGGCACGGGAGTTGTTATCTTGGGCGAGTCGATTGACGGTCGTGTTATGCTTGTCGTTTCTGTCACCAAGGACCTGGCTCAACGCGTGCAGGCCGATGCTATTATCAAAAAGATTGCGCCGATAGTCGGGGGTGGGGGAGGCGGAAGGGCTGACTTTGCCCAGGCCGGGGGGAAAAAGCCAGAAACCCTTGACCAGGCCATCGAGGCCGGAGTTTCGCTTGTCGCGGAATTGCTTTGAGGCCAAAATCACCCCAAAAGGTGATTTTCTTTTTTAAGGGTTGGGTTTAAAATAGGCGAAAAATGAGGCCGCGGAAATATCAAAGAGGTTCTTTTTTAATAATATGTTTTTTCGCCGTCAGTTTAGCCTGTGTTTTTGGCCAGAACAATCCAAAAAATGGCCTGTATGATTCGATTATTGAAAAATTATCTCGAGCCCATGGGGTCCCGGCTGATTTAGTGCATTCAGTGATTAAGGTGGAATCAAATTATAATGCCCAAGCGGTTTCTCCCAAGGGAGCGATGGGGCTGATGCAGCTCATGCCAGAAACCGCAAAATATTATGGGGTAAGCGACCCCTATAACCCGGAAGAGAATATCCGGGGGGGCATTCTTTATCTCAAAGACCTCATCCGTCTTTATACCGGACGGACAAATTATGTTTTGGCCGCTTATAATGCTGGTCAAGAAGCGCTCAAAAAATTTAACGGAATTCCACCTTACCCTGAGACTATTGAATATATCCGTAAAGTTATGAATCTTTACTCTCGACCATATATTCCATCGGGATTGCCCATTTACCGCCTGCAGGACGAGTCAGGAAAAATTGTCTTAACCAACGACCCTCTTTATCTCTTAACGGCCCAGGGAAAAAGAGGCGAGCGTTAACCGGAGGAAGTCGGCCTGCCTTGGGAACTAAGCTTAGCTTTAATTAATATTTGACGCGGAATAATCTCAAAAGCGGCCGGGAGATGACCTACTTCCTCGCCATCAAGTTCGAGGACCACTTTTTCGCCCTCAGCGGGTAGGGCTTCAAGGTGACGGCCGCGCCAGAGCGAAGTCTTGGGGTGGCGCAGATGGGCACCAGTAAAAATCTTCCAGCTATTATAAAGAAATTCAAAGAATTTCATTCCTTTAATCAGCACCAAATCAAAGAGGCCGTCATCCACCTCAGCCCCGGGAGCGATTTTCATTCCTTTACCAAAGATTCGGCCGTTGGCCACGGCGCCAATTAGATACTCGTCTTCCGGAAGTTCCTGGTCTTCTACCTTAATTTTTATTCTTTTCTGACGATAGCGAATCATCGTCGCCACCAAGGTGCGGAAATAAGAAGACGCTTTTCTTTCTAATCTCTTGCGGTTGACTTCGTGGACAACTTCTCCCCCGACACCAAAGTCGGCCACGTTCAAAAAAAGGCGCTCCGCTTCTTTCCCTTCTTGATTCCGATAGGTTACTCTCCCGATATCAACTGGTCGGGATACGGCTTGCGATAAAACCTGAAGGGCCTGTTTCAGGCTGGTAGGGAGGCTAAGACTACGGGTAAAATCGCAGCCCGTGCCGGAGGGCACGATGGCCAGCTCAGTCTCAGGATTGATGAGGCGTCTGGCCTCAAAAAAGCCGTTGGCGATCTCGTTGAGCGTGCCGTCGCCGCCTACGCCGATAACAAGTTCTGTGCCGCTTTTAATCGCTTCCCGCGTGAGGTCGATAGCCTGAAGCGGTCTTTCGGTAAATTCATAATGGAACTCGCGAATGTAATTTTTAAGGGCTTCTTTTATTTCCCGCCAGCGACGTCGGGTTCGCCCCTGGTCAGAAGCAGGGTTGACTATGACCTGAGTCTTGGATTTAATCATTTTAACTCCTGCTGAATCCCGAGTTCATGGATAAGCATTTAAGTCTATCCATTAGGGGCGCTCACCCGCCGCCTTCATTGGGCCAAGGCTGAGATATATGAAGTGAAATCAGCAATTCTTGCCTCTTGGTATCTTTCATGGCCGCGGTTCTTGGCCCGAAGGGGGCGGAGGAGAGGAGGGCGGTGGCGAGACAGGCTGACGCCGGCCAAAAAGTGAAAGGCCGATAACCCCGCCCAGCGCCCCAAGACCAGCAAAGATAATCGCGCGAATCATCAAGCTAAAAATAGCTAAGGGCAGGGAGAGCTGAGCGAGATTCCCCTTTTCAAGCCAATTTTCCCAGCCGGCGGGCATTTCTTCGGTGAACTGGGCCAGAGTCTGCAAGAATCGTTGGGCAAAAGCCAAACTCATGTCTCTGAAAGGAATAGAAAGGAAAAAATCTACTAAGGTGGCGACAAGACCGGTTAAAACTCCGATAAGGAGGGCATCAGTTGAATGGGGAAAAGCTGACGATTCGCGAAAGTAAAGATAAGTGGCGAGGATAGCACCCGCGATTATCCAGAGGCAACAAAAGCAATTGGCCACGGGTAGAGCAGAAAGGACTCCGGCCGCCAGACCACCGATTATTGCCGGAACCAGCATGTTGGCTCTCGTTTCGGGCATTATTTTTTCCCTTTTCTAAATGAACCCTTATTTTAAGCTAAAGGCCTTTCGTTTAGCAAGTTCCATTAGAAGCAAGTGGTTCTCTTCCATCTTGTGGGGGTTAGACCCAAAGAGCGGCCAGGATGGCTTCACTTTGCCTCAGGTTCTGGCGGCGGTTTCGTCTTTACCCCCTAAAACGAAGAAGCTGGAAGTTGATTTAGGTATTGGAACCGCCTCCCTTATTTTTTCGGCGCAGTCGAGCGAGCCAAAGACTGTTAACAGTGGGGAAAAAGTAAAAGGGAAGAACCGCGCCCCAAATTAGGCCCGTGAAAAAGCGCGGCCAGTTGGCCGTTACCCAGAAATGGGTCAAGTTAGCGATTGTATCAACAGCTATGGGGAGGGAAAAACCCAAGAGCCATCCTGGCGAGGGAAGTTTGAGGTTGGAGAGCGAGCCCAGGAGGGGATAAAGGCCAACCCCAAGAAAAAAGCCAGAAATTATTCCGAAGCAACGGGCACAGAGGGCCAAAGGGGCCTGACCTAACCAGAAACAGCGTTCTGGGATTTGGTGACAAAAAGGGGCGAAGGCGGCATAGAGGGAGGCGCTAAATTGGGACCATCTGGGTCGTAATAAGGGAGCTAAAATAACAAGACTGAGCAAAAATAAATTAGCGACGCTAATAAAAAGCCAAAAAAGAAGAGGAATTTTAGCCGCGGAGAGCTTCATGCTATTTTCTTTAGCCTTAACCAGAGAAGATGGAGAAAAAGCAAGAGGAAAAGAAGAGTGGGTAAAGATGCCGCCATTAGGGTAGTGTAAAGTTTGCGGCCTAATAAATCATAAAAAGTCAACCCCACTGAGGCCAAAACAAAAACGAGGAAATAACGGTCCCAGCGGGGAAAATGAGACAGACAACTAACCAACAGGGCAATAGCCGGAGCCGCAGAGAGAAAAGTGTAATCCCAGCCTAAGGGGCTGACGAGCGGAATAAGAATCAGGAGCAGAAAGGCCTCGAGCTTGATTGGTTGCTTAATTTGGCGGGAGTAAAAGACAACCAAGAACATGACTAAAGCCAAAATACCTATGATTATTAACCCGACTAACCAAACAGGAAAGGAAGGGCCGCCCCATTTAGCTAAAAGGCCAAAGATTGAGACGTTATCCAAGGTTGTCAGCAGGGGAGGGGTGGATTGACTGAGGCGGACCAGCCACTCTTGGTGGACCTGCCAATTCCCTTGAGGGCCATAAAAAAGCATTGGGGCTAAAAAGCCCAAGAGCAAAAGAATTAACCCAATTATTATAATTTTCCAGGCCCGGCGGAGGATAAAGAGCGGCAAAAAAATCAAGGCATAGGGCTTGAGGGCTGTGGCCAAACCCCAGAAAAAAGCTGTTTTAAAATGATACTTAAATGGTTTCATTTTATCAGGCCAGCTCCCGACCATTAAAAGCAAGAGGCAGGTAATAAGAGCATTGATCTGGCCTAAAGAAAGCTCCCGAAGAAAAAACCGGGCTAAAATAAGCCCGGTGCTTAAAGGGACATAATAGGGGAGAGGCTGTTTGGCCGTGGCTAATCTTGAAGCCAAGAAAAGAATAATGGTGATAGCTATGGTCGAAACATAAAACCAGAGGAATTTGGCTATGGACAAGGGCAACAGGTTAAGGGGCAAATAAATAAAGGCGGCGAACGGCGGATATTTAAATTGATAGTGGCCATCTTCGGGTCGATAAAGCGTTTCTCCCCAGAGAAGCCGGTGGCCGGCCTTATAATTGACTTCAAAATCAACCATGCGGGGCAGAATTTGTTGGGGGAGGAAAAGGAAGAGGGCAGAAGATAACAACAGGAGACTAAGCAGGGCAATAATCCATTGTCGCTTTGTCATAGCTTAACAAGCTAACGAAGTGCCGGTATTTTGTCAACGAGCCGGCTGGGCAAGGAAAATTGATTAAGCTTATTTTATTTTTTTGGATTAAATTTTTTCCAGTCAGAAGAGAAGGGCGTCCAAAGGTTCGCTTCCAGGATGCTCCGCATGAAGTAAATAATCAAGGATCGCTTCCGCCCTCCCTGACTTAGCCTCTAAACCACCCAGGCAAAATGGAAGGGACCATAAAGAAAAGAATATGGGCGGTTTTAATGGCTGTCTGAGAAAAAAATTCATTATTTATTTCCGGTTCTGACGGGCTCTCGGGCCAAAAGGGTGGTAGTTTATTAAGCTCGTCACAGCTGTGTTTCCTTAAAAGACCAACAGATATGAATTTTAGACCGGCCATAATATGAACCTATTTAAAAGGAAGGCAATTTATTCTTATTCTAACATTTAGCGGGGCTAAAATAAGGCCTTATAAAGCCCCGCTTTTCCCCAGATGAGGAGAGTTATTTTGGCCAAAAAAAAACGACAAATATCCATGATGAAAAGGCCTTAGAGCCAGACCCTTTTTAAGGATGAGGCAAAGTTTATTTGACAATGCTTAGAGCCTGAGTATAAATTTATGAAGTATGTTAGATGTAAATCTTAAATAAACTAAGGAGGAGAAGGATGGCTTTAAAAAGATTTAGAGTGGCGGCAATCTTGGTTCTTCTCCTGATACCCAAAGTTATCCTTGGCCAGACTGATAAGGTTTTTGAGGCGGGGAAAGAAAGTCTTTTAGCCTTGGCTATTTACGGAAGTAATAAGGAATTAATAGCTAAGGGCTGTGGCTTTGCTGTGGGCGAGGAACTCTTGGCTACAGCCTATCAGCTTGTGGCCTCGGCCGACACTGTCGAGGGCACAACAGTGAAGGGGAAGAAAATCAAGGTTGAAGGTTTAGTGGCTGTGGACCGGTCTCAAGGAGTGGCTATTCTCAAGACCAAAGGCAAGCTCCCTCTCCTTAAAATCGGCAACTCCGACGGCCTGGCCGCCGGGCAAAAATTAGTGGCCCTGGGCGCTAACGAAGCCGGAGAAATTGTTTCGGCTGAAGGCTCTATCCGCCGCTTAGAGAAGATAGCGCCAAATTTGACCGTTATCACTGCCTCCCTTTCTATTCCTCAGGGATTTTGTGGCGGGCCTGTCTTTAACGAAAATGGGGAGGTCGTGGGCTTGGTTCATGTTCTGGAAAGAGGCTCTATCGGCATTATGCCTGTTAACAACTGGAAAAGCCAAGCCAAGTTGGGGAAGATTACCGAGTTTAAAAATTGGAAGAAAGAAGATTATTTCGCTACCTTAGAGGGAACAGTACTGGCCGGAAAGATTTATACCTTTAATGATGATACAGGTAATGCCCAGAAATATTTAGAAAAGGCCATCAAAATAAACCCAAACCAAATTGACCTCCAGGCCCAGCTGGCCGAGATTTACTCCCGGCAGAGAGATTTTAATGCGGCTGTTAACGCCTATCGGAAGGTTCTGGAACTGGACCCAGAAAGAGGGGAGGCCTATTTTGGGCTTGGTTATGTTTATGTCCGGATGATGAAATGGCAGGAAGCTGTAGCTCCCTTAGAAAAGGCTATTCAACTCAACACTCAGACGCAAGAAGCGTGGCGGCTGTTAGCCACTGCCTTTGAAGAGATGAAAAATTTTAGCCGGGCGGCTGAGGCCTATGAAAAATACCTCAGCTTTAATCCTCCCGATGCCTGGGGAGCTTACCTTCGGCTTGGCCTTTGTCGTTTGGAATTAAATGAATTTGAGGCGGCGGTTAAGGCCTTAGAAGAAGCCCAAAAGGGCCAGCCTCAAGATATTAAAGTCAATTATACCCTGGCTCAGGCCTATCAGAAGGCCAAGCAGTACGAAAATGCCGAAAAAACCTTCGTCCGCCTGGCTGAACTAAGCCCCGAAGATGCCGCTACCTATTATGGTTTGATTGTCCGTATGTATGATGAAGTGGGCCGCTATGACCGAGCGGTTGAAGCGGCTAAAAAAGTGGTCGAAATCAACCCCAAAAGCGAGATGGCCGTTTATAACCTCGGTATCATGTATTTCAAGCTGGAACGTTACGATGAGGCGATCGCCGCTTTCCGGCAGGCTCTGGAGATTCGTCCCAACTATGAATATGCCTGGTATCAGATTGGTTATTCCTATTCGAAGCAGAAAAAATATAAAGAGGCGGTCGAGGCCTTTAAAAAGTTTGTGGAGCTGATGCCCGATTCTTATGACGGCTGGTTTAATATCGGCGTCAGCTACATGATGATGAAGGATTTTAAGAATGCCTTAGAGCCGATGGAAAAGACGGTGGAGCTAAAACCTGATTATGGAGTCGCTCTCTATAATTTAGCTATTGTTTATCTTAATCTCCATGATAACCTGAGCGCCCGGGACGTTTATAAAAAGCTTGTTTCCATTGACCCTAGTTTAGCTGATAAGCTTAAAAAGTTTCTCCGTTGAGCTAAAGCCGCGGTCAATATCCCGACTCTTTGTAGGCGAGAAAGAGCTCCTATTATGGTCTAATTTGCTAAGATTAAGATAATTAAGGTAATTATGAGCTTGTCGGCTCAGGCAGAATTATCTTCCTTTTTCCCAAAAAGCCAGACTCAGTATAGTGGATAAGATAATCAGATAATGCTTTGGTGTTCCCACCGAGAGGCTAAACGTAGGTTTCTTTTTCTGCCATGAGCATTGGCTATTTTCCTCCCTCCAGTAAATTAGGTCAGGCGTCCCAAACGTCAGCGGAAAAAGGTCTTAGCAGCCAATAACCTGGCAAAAAGGCTCAAGGATATTTGGAGCCTGTCGGTTGAATTGACCAGGGTATGAACTTTGTGGTATAAATAAAGCTTGATATTGTATCCCCTCTAAAAAGCGAGTCTTGAATATTTTAGCCTCCGGACGGGCAGGTGGCGGAACTGGCAGACGCGCTAGGCTTAGGACCTAGTTCCTGATGAGGGAGTGCGGGTTCGAATCCCGCTCTGCCCACACCGCCGTTAAAACCTGAGACTAAATAGATGAGAGAAATAAATGGAAGAGAAAAGTAAGTGGTTTAAAGAAAAGTTGACCGAGTTAGGGCCGAATCGCCGCGAACTACAGGTTGAAATTCCGGCCGAAATAGTGGCCCAAGAATTGGAAGATATTTTAGCTAAATTTATTTCCAGGGCTAAAATTCCCGGATTTAGAGTGGGCAAAGCTCCGCGGGAAATAGTCCGCCGCGTCTTGGCCGCTGACATTAGGGAGAGGTTAATCGAAAGGCTAATTCCGCGGGCTCTCAACGAAAGTCTTCAGGGTTATGAACTCAATTTAGCCGTTGACCCGGTAGTGCAGGACATTCTCTGGGAGGAAGGTAAGCCGCTCACGTTTCGAGCCGTAATAGATATTTGGCCTGAATTTAACCTGCCTGATTATAAAAAAATAAAAGTTGAAGCTCCCATAGCCGAAGTTAAAGAGGAAGAGATAGACAAGGCCCTCAGCGAGCTTCAGCAAAGAGCGGCCGAGTTTATCCCGATTACCGACCGGGGTCTGGCGCCAGGCGATTATGCTCTTTTAGAGATAAAAACCAGGGATTTAAAGACTAAGAAATGGCGGCCAACCCAAAAAGTTCAGTTTCAGGCGGGGCGGCCGGAGAATGACCGAGTTCTGGAAGAAAAAATCTTGGGCCTTATCCCTGGAGAAACCAGAACTTTTATTATCGAGTACCCAGAAGACCACGAAGAACGCAGCTTAGCTGGCCGGCCGATTGAGTATACCGTGAAAATCTTAGCTCTGAGGGAAATGAGGCTACCGGCTATTAACGACGATTTTGCCCGTTCCTTGGGTCAATTTGATAATCTCGACCAGCTCAAACAGAAGATTCAGGAAGAGCTCTTAGGCCGGAAAAAAGAACAAAGCAGGCAAGAGGTTATCAAATTGGTCTTGGAAAAATTGTCGGAAGGCCTCTCCATCTCTCTCCCGGAAGCGGCTATTGAAGAAGAAAAACAGGCCCTTATGCAGCGCTGGCTGGCTTCTCGGCCGGATAAAAAATGGGATAAAGTGGAAGTAGCGGCCTTGGAGAAGGAAGCTTGGCGAATCGCCGGAAAAAACCTCAGGGAAAGGCTAATTCTGGAAAAGGTCGCCAAAAAAGAAGGCTTAGAAGTCAGCGACTCCGAGGTGGAGGAAGAGGTGCGTTCTCTGGCTCGGGCTAATCGTCTTTCTTCTTTTGAACTTAAGGAAAGATTAGAAAGAGAAGGAAAGATGGGGGCGCTACGTCACAACCTTCTGCTGAGGAAAGTCGTTGACTTTTTAGTAAGCCAGGCATTATAATAGATTGTGATAAACCTTATGGCTTTAATCCCCTTTGTCGTGGAACAAGACGGCCGGTCTGAAAGGGCCTATGATATTTATTCTCGTCTACTTAAAGATAATATAATTTTTATCGGTTCTGAAATTACCGATGACCTGGCTAACACGGTTATTGCCCAGATGCTTTATCTTGAGGCTGAAAACCCGGAAAGGGAGATATCTCTCTATATTAATTCTCCTGGCGGGAGTATTACGGCTGGCATTGCCATTTATGATACTATGCAGTTTATTCGCTCTGAGGTCGCGACTATTTGTGTGGGCCAAGCCGCTTCGATGGCCGCCCTGCTGTTAGCTGCTGGCCGCAAGGGAAAAAGGTATTCACTGCCCAATTCGCGGATTATTCTTCATCAGCCTTTCGGCGGTTTTCAAGGGCAGGCTTCCGACATTGCCATTCAAGCGCGAGAAATGCTTCGCATTCGAGAAAAGATTAACGAAATTCTGGCCTTCCATACGCAACAACCCAAGGAGAAGATTCAGACCGATATCGAACGCGATTTTATCATGACTCCAGAGGAGGCCCTGCATTACGGCCTGATTGACCGGATTATCAGTTCCCGGCAACAAACCTCCAAATAAACCGCCAGGCAATCTGGGTCATCACCTGGAGTCAAGGAGACCAAAAGCGATTATGGAAGAGAAAGAACGGCCGGTGATCAGCCAGCTGGTTCGTTGCAGCTTTTGCCAGCGGTCGCAAACTCAGGTTAAAAAGCTGATTGCTGGACCGGGCGGGGTTTATATTTGCGATAATTGTATTGAAGTGGCCCATTCGCTGCTTCAAGCCGACCGCCTCCGGGATGAGGAGGAAAAGAGACAACGGTCGACTTTCCCGACACCCCTTGAATTGAAAAAAGCTTTGGATGAATACATCATCGGCCAGGAGCAGGCGAAGAAAAAAATCGCGGTAGCTGTTTATAACCACTACAAGCGGATAAACCTTAAACGTCAGGATGCCGAGGTGGAAGTTCAGAAAAGCAATATCCTTTTTATCGGTCCTACGGGCACAGGAAAGACGCTGATGGCTCAAACCCTGGCCAAGCTTCTCTCCGTTCCTTTCGCCATTGCGGACGCCACCAGTTTGACAGAAGCGGGTTATGTGGGTGAGGACGTAGAAAACATTATCCTTAAGCTTTACCAAGCCGCTCGCGGCAACATTGAAAAGACCCAGCGGGGCATTGTTTATATAGATGAAATAGACAAGATAAGCCGCAAAAGCGACAGCCCCTCCATCACTCGGGATGTTTCGGGGGAGGGCGTGCAGCAAGCTCTTCTCAAGATTGTCGAGGGGACGGTGGCTAACGTCCCGCCTCAGGGAGGTCGGAAGCATCCTTATCAAGAATTTATCCCGATTGATACCACCGATATACTTTTTATCGCCGGAGGCGCCTTTGTCGGGTTAGATAAGATTATCAGCCAGCGGCTCGGTAAAACTGCTGTCGGCTTTAAGGCTGAGGTCAAAACATCCCCGGCCCGCGACCTGGAGGCTATTTACCGTGAGCTCATCCCCCAAGACCTAATCAAATATGGCCTGATTCCAGAATTGGTGGGTCGATTTCCAGTGGTAGCGACCTTTGCCGATTTAAGCGAGGATGATTTAGTGGCCATTCTCACCAAGCCCAAAAATGCCCTGGTGAAGCAATTCCAAAAGCTATTTGAAATGGAAGGAGTTGAGCTTAATTTTACGGAAGAAGCGCTGCGAGCCGTGGCTCAGAAATCAATCGAGCGCAAACTGGGAGCTCGCGGGCTGAGGACAATCATCGAGGACTTGATGCTCGACCTGATGTTTTATCTTCCTTCAGTGAAGACCAGGACCAAAATCGAAATAACTAAGGAAATGGTTGAGGCCAATGTCCTGAGCTATAATTTTTTAGAGAAGATGGCAGGAGCTTAACATGACGCTTGAAAATCATGACCAGTCGGAAGTTTTAAGAAATATCCCGTTGATTCCTTTGCGGGAGTTGGTGATTTTTCCGTCCACTCTGGTGCCGTTTATTATCGGCCGGCCTTCCTCGATTCAGGCCTTAGAGAAGGCCATGGAAAAGGACAAGCTTATTTTTCTTTCCGCCCAGATGGATGCCTCTCTGGATAACCCCGCGCCCAAGGATATTTATTCTATGGGGGTTATGGCCAAGATTATCCGGACCGTGCGTTCTGATGAAAAGAACATTAAAGTTATTGTCGAGGCCAAGCGGCGGGCCAGAGTTATTGAATATCTAAGCACCTATCCTTTTTATCAGGTTTTGATCAAGGTTATCAAAGAGACGGAGGATACTTCGGGAGAAGGGAAGGAGCTCCTGCGCCGCGTTCTGTCGCTTTTTGAGGATTATTTACGCTTGAGCCAGACGGCTAACATCGAATCGATTATTCCCGCGATAAAAGATACGGCGGCTGATAGAATTTCGGATATCATTGCCTCGCATCTTTTTCTTCCGGTTGAGGAGAAACAGAATTTACTCGAGACAATTAACCCCATCGAGAGGCTGCGACGCCTGAACTACCTCTTAGAAAACGAACTGCTAAAGTTCCAGAACCGGTCGGCGCGAGGCGAGAGACGAAAAGCCCCAGGTCGGGAATCAAGACAGCCTATTTTTCCTACGGCCGGTGGTCCCAGGAAAGAGGACCAGCCGAATGAAATCGAGGAGTTAAGGCAGAAAGTGGCCAGAGCCAAGATGCCGCCCGATGCCGAGGAAAAAGCCTATAAAGAAATCGAACGTTTGGAAAGCATGCCCCCGATGTCGGCTGAAGCCACAGTCTGCCGGAACTACCTGGATTGGCTTATTTCGCTTCCTTGGAACAAGAAATCCAGAGAAAAAAGAGATTTAAAGGCTGCCGAAAGAATTCTGGATGAAGACCATTACGGTTTAGAAAAGGTCAAAGAAAGAATTGTGGAATTCCTGGCTATAAGGCAGTTGGTTAAGAATCCCAAGGGAGTCATCCTTGGGTTTATCGGTCCCCCAGGAGTTGGGAAAAGCTCCTTGGCCAAGTCTATTGCCCGGGCTACAGGACGCAAGTTTGTCCGGCTCTCGCTTGGCGGCGTCCGGGATGAAGCCGAGATCAGGGGTCATCGCCGTACCTACATTGGAGCTTATCCCGGCCGGATAATTCAGATGATTAAGCGCGCCGGCACCAAGAACCCCGTATTTCTTTTGGATGAAGTGGATAAGATGAGCATGGATTTCCGCGGGGACCCGGCCGCCGCTTTAATGGAAGTCCTTGACCCCGAACAAAACAGCACTTTCCTTGACCATTATATCGATACTGATTTTGACCTCTCGCAGGTTATGTTTATCGTTACCGCCAACCAGTTGGAGCCAATTCCTCGACCTCTCATCGACCGGATGGAGATTATCCGCATTCCTGGCTATACGGAGGACGAGAAGCTGCAGATAGCTAAAAAGTTTCTTATCCCCAAGCAGCTTAAAGCCCACGGTCTGAAGAGGGATAACCTAAGAATTGCTGACAAGGCTATTCTGCGGATTATCCGGGAATATACTCGGGAAGCCGGGGTCCGCAGCTTGGAAAGAGAAATCACTTCTATCTGCCGGAAGATGGTGAAGCGGATTGTTCAAAAAGGCAAAGATTATTGCGAGCGAGTGACGGTGAAGAATATCGAGCACTACTTAGGCATCCCCAAGTTCCGCCATCTTGAAGTCGATACTAAGGAAGAGGTGGGTGTGGCCATTGGCATGGCCTGGACTGAATTCGGGGGCGAACTTCTGACCTTTGAAGCGACCAAGGTTCATGGCAAAGGCAGCTTCACCCTAACGGGGCAATTAGGCGAGATAATGCAGGAATCAGCCCAAGCCGCCTTCAGTTATGTTCGGAGCAAAATTTACGAACTGAACATCGCCAAGGATTTGCATAAAAATTTCGACATCCATATTCATGTGCCGGAAGGCGCAACTCCCAAGGATGGACCATCTGCCGGAATCACTATCGCCACCGCCATCATTTCTTTGCTCACCGATATTCCGGTGAACAAGAAGGTGGCTATGTCAGGCGAAATTACTTTGCGCGGCAAAGTTTTGCCGGTGGGTGGAATCAAAGAGAAGCTGCTGGCTGCCCACCGGGAGGGAATTAGGGAAGTTGTGCTGCCCATCGATAACCGGCCTGACCTGAAGGATATTCCCAAAGTTATCAAGCAAGAAATGACGATAAACCTGGTAGAAAACATGGACCAGGTGCTAAAAATAGTTTTGACTCGTGAATTGCCGAAGAAGGACGAAAAGGCGGCTGAGAAACAAGAGGTGGTAGTAGCGTCTGAGTTATCCTCGGGCAGTAGCGAAGGCGGAGCTCAGGAACCGCCTCTTCCGCACTGAGTCCGGCAAGCTTCTTAAATGAATCTGTCGAGCCCCGAGGGAGAAAAAGAAGATTCTCCTGAGGCTGCGAGTGGATTCAAAAAATAACCTTATATCTAATTTCAGGATGAGAGGTGTTGGCCATGAAGGAGAAAGAGTATAGCCTTTTGGAACTGGAGGAAAAAGATACTGCCCAGCTCCACCGGATTGCTAATCGCATCGGGCTTCCTGAAGAAGAAACCGAACATACGAACCGGCATCAGCTCATCTTTAAAATCCTGGAGGCTCAGGCCAAGAAAAATGGCCTGCTTTTTTCAGAAGGGGTACTGGAAGTTCTGGAGGACGGTTTTGGGTTTCTTCGGTCGCCAGAATTTTCTTATTTGCCCAGCCCGGATGATATTTATGTCTCGCCATCCCAGATTAGAAAATTCCAGCTCCGAACTGGAGACACGATCTCGGGCGTGGTCCGACCTCCTAAGGAAGGGGAGAAGTATTTTGCGCTGATCAAAATTGATGCCGTCAATTTTATGCATCCTGACGCCTTGCTTGAGATCAGACATAATATTTATTTCGATAACCTGACTCCGCTTTATCCTTACGAAAAAATCAAACTGCAAGATGGCGACCCGAGAAACCTGAATGCCAGGATAATGGAGCTTCTTACGCCCATCGGGAAAGGCCAAAGGGGCCTGATAGTTTCACCGCCGCGGGCCGGCAAGACCACTCTTTTAAAAACCATCGCTAAGTCGATTGAAAGAAACCACCCCGAAATTTATCTTATCGTCCTTCTGGTGGCGGAAAGACCAGAGGAGGTCACTGATTTTAGACGAAGCGTTAGCGCCGAAGTCGTAGCCTCAACTTTTGATGAACCACCGACCCGCAACACTCAAGTGGCCAACATTGTGCTGGAGAAGGCGAAAAGATTAGTGGAGATTAAGCGGGATGTGGTCGTACTTCTGGATAGTATTACTCGCTTAGCCCGGGCGCATAACGCCATCGTCCCCCCATCGGGTAAAGTTTTATCTGGCGGAATCGATGCTAATGCGCTCAATAAACCTAAGAAATTTTTCGGCTCAGCCCGGAAAGTCGAAGAGGGCGGAAGTCTGACCATCGTCGCCACAGCTCTTATAGATACGGGCAGCCGGATGGATGAAGTTATTTTTGAGGAGTTCAAGGGGACAGGAAACATGGAGATTAACCTTGACCGACGCTTGGTCGATAAAAGGCTTTTCCCGGCCATAGATATTAACCGCTCGGGAACGCGCAAAGAAGAGTTGCTGATTCCGGATAAAGAGCTTAATCGAATCTGGATTCTGCGAAAGGTTCTGAGCCAGCTGAATGAAGTGGAGGCGATGGAACTTTTGATCGAAAAAATTTCCAAGACCAAAACGAATGAAGAGTTTTTAGCAGCTATGAGCAAAGGCCTGTGAGCCCGAAACAGGCGCTAAGAGACTAACCTGAGCTAAAAAAACAGCCGCTTAATTCCTTTTTAGCCTAATTACCCCGTTTAGCCAGATTGGTCCTGGCTCATCTTTCTTAATGAAGGGTAAGCCCTTTAGTTCCCAAAAAGGCCAAATTGCCCTTAAGGATGAGCTTCGCAGATTTTTAGGATAAAAAGAAAGAAAACTAACCGCCCTCAGTTTAGTTTAAAGGATTTTAGACAAAAAATATTGGTTCTGGAGACAAATAACCCAATTATTTATGTCGCATAAGATTTATTATGTCAACTAACGCCAGTTTTAATGTTAAATTATCCATTTTAGCCTAATCTTAGTTTTTATTTTTTCGCTGTCTATCAAGAACCTTTCTATTTTTGCCTGTAATTTCCCTCTTTTTTTGGCGATAAAAAAGGGCCAAATTATTTTTAAAATCGTGCGTATATTAAACTTATCTTTAAAAATCTTAGCCTTAAGGTTCTGTACAGGCTGTCGGAGATTGATATTTCTTTGGAGTTGCTAACGCATTAAAAGCCCGGAACAGCCTAAATTAGTAATAATAAAAGCATATTATGAGAAGGTTTGGATGAAATTCTAAAGCCGGTAGTTATTGTTTATTTGAAAAGATAATTATGAATAATGATGAATAAAGAAAATTTTCAGGATTTAATGCGGGGATTACAGATAGTTAAATCTCGCCTGTTTTTAATTTCGAAATGATATCTTCGAGGATGCTAATCAACTCCTCCTTGGGAACATTTTCCTGACGGAACTCTATCTTTAAAAGGTATTTATTGTTCTTGGGCTTAAAGCGAAAGACAAAGGGCCGAAACTTTTTCAATTTACCCTTAATTTTCTTGGATAAATCGCGGGTATCTTCACGGCGCAGGCCACGCTCTCTTATCTGGAAGATCAATTTTTCCATATCTTCGATTTTTTCTAATTTCGCGATTTCAATAAGCGTACTCCGGCTGGTTATCCCAAAATTCTTGCAAAGCTGTCTTAATTTAGCCGGAATTCTGGACACGGTTATAATCTCAGTTACCGTAGAGCGAGCCTTGCCAATCCTCTCAGCCAGTTGTTGATGATTATAGCCATATAAGTCAACAAGGGCTTTAAGACCATCGGCTTCTTCAAAGACATCTAAATCTTTTCTTTGCAGGTTCTCGATTAAGGCCAACTCTAAGGCCTCATGGTCAGGGACATTCATTTCGATACACGGTATTTCGGTTAGTCCGACGTTCTGGGCCGCTACAAAACGGCGCTCGCCGGCAATTATTTCAAAGCGGTCGCCTCTGGGCCGAACTAAGATCGGTTCCAGTATTCCCTTAGCCTTGATTGAAGCCATGAGTTCAGCGAGGTCACCGAGTTCGCTCCGGGCCTGGTGCGGGTTGGGGTCAATTCGCTCGATAGGAATCATTCTAATCCGCGGGGTGGCTGTTTTGGCTGAGATGAGTTCCACAAAATGAAAATCATGGCGCATGGCCAGGTTTTCAGGCAGACCTGATTTTCTCATTTTTAACCCTCTCTAAAATCTCTTCGGCAATCTTGCGATATTGCCAAGCGCCCACCGAATCGGGCGCATAGGTAAATATTGATTCTTTATAAGCCGGGCTTTCTTCAAGTTTTACGCTCTTAGAGACAAATGTTTTAAAAACCTTGGGACCAAAAACTTGGCGAATTCTCTTGACGACATCCTTCGCCAAGTTAGTCCTCCTATCGAATAAAGTAATTACCACCCCGATTATCTCTAAATTAGGGTTGGCCACTCTTTTAACCTTTTCTATTGTTTCGAGTAAGTCATCAGTGCCCTCGAGGCAAAGATAAGATGATTGAATGGGAATAAGCACAGAATCAGCAGCCACCAAAGAATTTACTGTAATCAGGCCAAGAGTTGGCGGTGTATCAATAAAAATGAACTGATAATTATTCCTGATGGGCTGAAGCGCGTCTTTGAGACGAAAATGGCCGTCGATCTCTCCGAGGAGCGTTGGTTCGAGCTTGGCCATAGAGATCCGGCTGAGGATTAAATCAAGCCCCGGAATGGTTGATTTGACAATAATCGAGCTGATAGGTAAACCAGGGTTGATTAAAGCATCAAACAGCGACTTTTCATACTTGCTGGGGTCGGGTAAGCAGGACAGCGTGCTGTGCGCTTGCGGGTCAGTATCCACCAAAAGAACTTTATGCCCCATGAAGGCTAAGGCCGAGGCTAAATTGATAGCCGTCGTTGTCTTCCCTACCCCGCCTTTCTGGTTAGCGATAGTAATAACCACGGCTAAGCTCCCAGGATTTTGAGAATCAATGATTTATTAGCTCAAAGGAATATAAAAAGCAAGAAAAAAGAATCCGGAAATAAAAAAATATTGTCGGCAGGCCGACATTGGGGCTAAATTATTGAAAATAAAAGAGATAATTGATGTTGAGATAATTGCCGAAATAAACTAAGATTAAGGGCATCATGAAAGAAGAGGAATTATCAAGTTCAGGGCTGGTCAAAAAAATAAATCTTTTCGATGCCACCCTTTTTGTTATGGGCTCGGTATTAGGCTCGGGAATTTTCATGACCAGTGGTCATATGATTGGCTATGTTGGTAGCGAGGCCTTGATGTTAGCCCTATGGTTTTTAGGAGGGTTGTTCACTCTATCTGGCGGGCTGTGCATGGCCTGGCTGGGGATAAAATTTCCGCAGGCCGGGGGGCCATATGCCTATCTAAAAGAGAGCTACGGGCAATGGGCGGGGTTTTTCTTTGGCTGGATATTTTTCTGGGTCATTGAATCGGGTGGGATTGCCGCCCTGAGCGCCGGTTTTATCGAGCATTTGATGAGCCTTATCCGAATGGAAGATGCCTCAATAATAAAAGTAGGCTTGGGAAGCCTGGGTTTGAATGAAATCAGGCTCACCCAGATAATGGCCATTTTACCTATTATCCTACTTTCCATAATTAATCATTACGGTGTTAAACTGGCTATATTGATTCAGAATATCTCGATGATAATAAGGGCCGGCCTAATCATTATTTTCTTAACGCTGGGCTTTGGGCTATTGAGTAAAAACGGGATGATTTCATTGGCCAAATTCGATTCCACCCAGGGTACTCTTAGGTTGGAGGGGATTTTTCTGGCCATGTTAGCTACCCTTTGGACTTTTGACGGTTGGTATGCAGCTAATTGCACGGCGGAAGAAATGAAAAACCCGGGAAAGGACCTTCCCCGAGCGATTATTATGGGCATTTTGGGGATAACAGCAATTTATCTCAGCGTTAATTTCTTTTATGTCTTAGCCCTTCCAGCGGAGAAAATGGCCAATGTCGACCGGGTTGGTGAGTTAGCTGCTTCAGTTATTTTTGGCTCCAAAGTCGCGCCGTGGATGACAGTGGGGATTGCCCTAACTATTTTTGGCTGTCTAAGCGCCACCATAATTTACGGGCCCCGAGTTTATTTTGCCATGGCTCGAGATAAAATTTTCTTTCAAAGCTTAGGGAGAATTAACCAAAAGACGAGGGTTCCGTCTCAGGCTATCTGGAGCCAGGCCATCTGGTCATCGGTCTTATGCTTAGCTGGCAAGTTTCAAGGTCTTTATGAGTATGTAGTCTTTAGCCTGCTTTTATTTTTTGCGGCCATTGGCGGGGCAATATTTATTCAAGAGAAGGAAAAAGACAGCAGGATTAAAGATGAAAGAAAAAAAAGCGGAGAAAGATTAGGTGTGGTAAATTATAAGCTTATAATTGCTGGTTTTTTTATTGCGTGTTGTCTTTTGATCTATATGAGCTCGCTTTTATGGAAGACAAAGGAAGTATTAATAGGAATAATTATAACTCTTTCTGGTTGGCCAGCCTATCGCTATTGGCGCCAAATAGACAGGAAACGAAGAACATCATAGATAATCAAAAGGGCGAAAACAAGCTCAGGGGTAATATTTTAAGAAGAACTAACGGAGAGATAAATATATAAATAAAATGAAATATAATAGAAATGAAATATAATGATATTATCATAATATAGCTGACGAAGAAGAAGGTGGTTAGAAGGGGCGGTGCTAAATCAAATAACAGCAAGCTTAAAATTAGTCGGCGGCATGAGTCGCGATAGAAGGTCTGCTTAAAAGATTCTGAAAAAAGATGATAGAAATGCTCGTTATTAAAAGTATGGCCGCGCGCGGAATTAAAATTAGTTACGACAAAAAGTATTTAAAGGGCTACTCAAGAGCAAAAAAAGGACGCGTTAGCCTCCCAGAAGAAAAGGGTCTTAAGAGCTAAGCCTGGTTAAAAAGAGGTAAGGTAAACTTAGTTCAGGTCAGGTTTATATACTGATAAGTTGGTTATTAGAAATTTGACCCGAATATTCGGAATTTAGCTTTTAGCTTGTCAAATTTAAAAAAAGATATTAACCTTATAATTTTTATGGAGAAATAATCGCTCAAAAAAGATAAAAATGAGGCGGCAAAGGATGGCCCGAGTTAAAGTAGAGCCTGCCGGCCCAATTATCGAAGTTAGGATGGGAAGCAATTTAGCGCGGGTGCTGGAAGAAGCAGGTATTCCCTTGGCTACCTGGTGCGGACATCGGGGAATTTGTGGCCGCTGTGAGGTAGAGATAGTTTCAGGCGCAATCTCCAGGCCGAAGCCAAAGGAAGCCTTCTTTCAGCAGCGACGAGGCTGGCCTTCTTCGCACCGCTTGGCTTGTCTTTTTTCGGTTGAAGGCGACTTAGTCATCCGGGTGCCAGAATCATCATTGATGACTGAAATGCCGGTTCTGAAGGCGGCGCTTGAAATTAAGCACCCCATCGAGCCGGCGGTAAAAAGATATGTTTTCTCTTTACCGCCCATTAACCTAAAAAAACCTGAGTCTACTCTTGGTCGCCTCCAAAAAGCCCTGCATCAGCCTCGACTAAAAGCGAGCTTAAGGGTCTTAAGCAATATCGGCTGGCTAAAACAGGACAGGGTAGAAGTGCAAGCCGCTGTTTACGAAGATGAGGAAATATTAGCGCTATCTCCAGCGGCGCTCCCCTACCCTATTGTGGGCTTAGCGGTTGATTTGGGGACGACCACTCTTGTTTTGGAAGCCCTCGACCTCGAAGACGGACGAATATTAGCCAAGGAGGTGGCCATTAATCCTCAGCATCGTTTTGGCGCCGATGTCCTGAGTCGTATTGCCCATGCTTCGTTGGGGAAAAAACAAAGAAAGGAGCTTCAAGCAGCCTTGGTCGAGGGATTGAATCAATTGATTAAAAAAATTATGGCGCAGCTCAAAGTAGACAGCGAAAATATTTTGGAGGTTGTTCTGGCCGGCAATTCCACGATGAATCATCTCCTTTTAGGCTTGCCGGTAGATTCTCTGGCGCAGTCTCCTTTTGCCACCGTCTTTTCCTCTCTCCCTCCGCTCCGAGCTGAGGACATAGGCCTCAAGGTTAACCCGGCAGCCAAAGTTTATCTGGCGCCTAATCTCCGAAGCTTCATCGGCGGCGACATTTCAGCGGGATTAATGGCCGCCAATCTTTTTGAGGCTGAAGGCCCCTTTGCTTTTATCGACCTTGGGACTAATGGCGAGATTGTGGTCAAGGGTGAAAAACGACTCGTGGCCACTTCCACCGCTGCCGGCCCAGCCTTTGAAGGTGGGAATCTCAGTTGCGGCCTGCCCGCTTCGTCTGGCGCTATCGAGCGCGTTGATTGGGGAGAAAATGGATTTAAAATTAAGACGATAAACGATGCTGAACCGCGGGGAATTTGCGGCTCTGGTTTGATTGATTTACTCAGTGTTTTGCTCAGAAAGGGAATGATCTTTGCTAACGGACGGCTGGCCATGGCTAAGGAAAAAATGGCGGTCGTGCCCGGCCTTTTTCTAACCCAGGAAGATATTCGCCAAGCTCAATTGGCTTGTGCCGCCATTAAGACTGGATTTCAGCTCCTGCTGGCTTCTCTTCACCTCCAGCCTCAGGACCTAAGAGCGATTTATATTGCTGGCGCTTTTGGTCAGGAGCTCTCCGTTGCCAACAGCCAGGCTATCGGCTTGATTCCGCGAGTTAGCCCCGAAAGGGTTTTCTTTTTAGGAAATACCTCCTTGGCGGGGGCCCGTCTCCTCCTTCTCAACCGCCTGGCGAGACAGCGCCTTCTTTCCCGGCTCGAGCGAGTAGAATATGTTTCCTTGGCTTTAGAAAAGCAATTTCAAAACTATTTTTTAGAAAATCTTAAATTAGGGCCGTGGCCTTAGAGGCCATGAGGCTAATGAAAGGAGGTTCATGGATAAGGAAAGGATTTTGGCTTTGATGACCCAGGCGATAATCGAAGGCGATCAGACAGAGGCGGTGCGCTTAGCGCAAGAGGCTCTCTCTCTTCGATTAGACCCGACCGAGGTCATTGAACGAGGTTATGTTCCGGGGATTCAAAAAGTGGGCGAGCTCTGGGAAAAGGGTGATTATTTTTTACCGGAATTAATTACCTCGGCCGAGGCGATGAAGGCGGCTATGGCGGTTTTGGACCCGGAACTTAAACGAGGCATTTATGCTACTAAATCTATGGGAAAAATAGTGATTGGCACGGTGGAGGGTGATATTCATGACATCGGCAAAAATATCGTTGCCTCAATGCTCCAGGCTTCGGGGTTTGAAGTTTACGACTTGGGCGCTGACGTCAAATTAGAGAAATTCTGGCAGAAGGCCGAAGAAGTGCAAGCCGATGTTATCGGCCTATCGGCTTTGCTTACCACTACCATGGTCGGCCAGAAGCGCTTTTTGGAAATGCTGGCCGAGCGACAATTAACCGGTCGCTTCAAGGTCATCGTCGGAGGCGCGCCGGTGACGGCAGAATGGGCCCAGCGCATCGGGGCTGACGGCTATGCAGAAAATGCCGTAGCCGCCGTTCGGCTGGTAAAAGAGCTTTTAAGTCAGAAAACAGGGAGGAAAACACCATGATTTCTCCTTGCCTCAGGCCAAAAGTTACCCTCTTGAGTGAAGAGCTCGTCGACAAGATTATTGCTGAGGGCTTGGCACTAATGGATAAGGTAGGTTTGTTGGTGGAAAACGCGGCTGCCAGGAAATTGCTTCAAGATGCGGGGGCCAGGGTCGAAGAAAGGAGTCAGCGGGTTTATTTCCCGCAGTCGTTAGTAGAAGCCTGCCTTAAAACTGCGCCCGCCAAGGTTTTTCTTTTTGACCGACAAGGCGAAAAAAGCTTTACTGTCGGCGAGGACGAAGTTCATTTTAATCCCGGGTCAGCGGCCGTCACCATTCTGGACTCTAAATCTCGGGTCTTAAGGCCGCCGGTAACTGCCGACTTGGTTAACTTTATCCGTTTAACTGAACTTATGTCTCATCTCGACTTCCAGAGCACCTCGCTTATCTCGAGCGACGTCCCGCAGGCTATGGCCGATAGTTATCGCTTGTTCATCTGTCTTCAATATAGCTCGAAGCCGATAGTAACCGGGACTTTCCGCGTGGAAAGTTTTGAAGTGATGAAAGACCTTTTGGTGGCTGTCAGGGGCAATGAAGAGCAACTTCGCCAAAAGCCATTAGCCATTTTTGATGCCTGCCCCTCCCCTCCCCTAAAATGGAGCCATCTCACTTCCCAGAGCCTGATTGATGCTGCCAGGTTGGGGCAACCTTCTGAGCTTATTTCCATGGGTTTGACGGGGGCTACTTCTCCTGTAACGATTACTGGCACCTTAGTCCAGCATGTCGCGGAGAACCTTTCTGGCTTAGTAATAACCCAACTGGCCAAGCCTGGAGCGCCGGTCATTTTTGGCGGTTCTCCCGCCAGCTTTGATATGCGTAAAGGGACGACACCGATGGGGGCCATGGAGACGATGATGATCGACATGGCCAGTGCTCAGATAGGGAAAAGGTTAGGGTTACCGACACACGCTTATATGGCCCTTTCTGATTCTAAGACGCTTGACTATCAAGCCGGGATTGAGACCACAGCCGGCGCTATTTTGGCCGCGCTGGCCGGAGTGAACGTGGTTTCTGGCCCCGGAATGCTGGCCTTTGAAAGCGCCCAAAGCTTAGAAAAGCTGGTAATAGATGATGCCGTCTGCGGTCAGGCTCAGCGATTAATTCAGGGTATTGCTCAGCGTGACGAACCCATGGCTTTATCCATTTTCGAGAAAGAAGGACCGTTGCCTAATTTCCTGACATTGGCCCATACCAGGCAATGGTACCGGAAAGAGCACACTTATTTTCCTCTTATTGACCGCGATAGTTATGACGCCTGGGTCGCTGCCGGCCAAAAGGATTTGGCCCAAAGAGCTAAAGAGACGGTAGAAAATCTCCTGGCTTCCCAGCCACCGAACCTGCTGCCAGAAAAGAAGCGGAAAGAATTGCGCGCTATCATGGAGAGGGAGGCTAAACGCCACGGCCTCAGCCAATTGCCGCTCAAAGAAGAGGTTTAGAAAAAGCCTCAATAGCCTGTGGCCGCCATCGGAGGCTTATCGCTAAGTCCCGCGAAGACAAGAAGGGAAAAGAGCGATTAAAATTTGACCTCCTCTGGAATTTTGATGGGTTTGAGGTTTTGAGTTTGGACGCGGGAGTTAAAAGCTGGAATGTCCTGGCGGATGAAATCATTAGTTCGGCTGAGGAGGGCGCCAACAGCCTTTTCTAATTCCTTGGTCTGCTCCTTATCAGTTTCCGTCGGCTCACCTGGATAGCTGACTATTGAGGAAGCCAGGTTTAGAATCAAGCTTGCCAGGCCGCCCCCTCGCAAAGCGGTTTCTCTCGATACCCCATAAGAAGTGATGGGCGGGGGAAGAACTGCCTTTTCTAATTCTTTTAGTTTCGTCTCAAAGCCCTCGATTGTTTCTTTCCAATCGGCAGTCAACTTTTCTTTTTCTATTTGACGCTTGAGGTCGTCCAAATCACGGCGGACCTGCCTAACCACGGTGATGGCCTGGCTTAAACGGCGACTGAATAAAATCATTTCGGCCAGAAGCCCGAACCGGGCTTGGTCAGCGGCCGGGTCGTAGGCTATCTGCGGGTCAGGTTCGACCAAGGCTTTAGCTTGAATTTTTTGCTCATCGACTCTTAATTCAACTGTGTACTCACCGGGCGGCACAATGGGCAGGGCTATGGCCACGGTTAAGCCCGGGGAAAGTCTCTCGCCTGCTTTATTCTTAGGGACGAATTGCAGGTTCCAGTATTCGCGGAAGAGTCCGGTCTGAGCAGGCAATGACATCTGGCTGACTATTTCGCCGTCAGTATTAATGAAGGAAACTTCAGGTTTTTCTTTGGGTTTGGTTTTAAAATAAACAGTTATGCCTAAGCCATAAGGGGGGTTCTTAGCAGCAAAAACTGGAGGAGTATATGATTCTCGCTTTGACGCTGGATAATAGGCTACTGTCGGCCTCGGCGGGAAAAGATGGACCGGTCTGTCTAAAATTTCTGGGCTCATTTCCTCGAGGAAAGAAATATCGTCTAAAACCCAGATACCTCGGCCGTGGGTGCCAATAATCAGGTCATGGTCGCGGGGGTGGACGGCAATGTCATGGACGGCCACAGTCGGCAGGTTGTTTTTCAAAGAAAACCAGCTCTCTCCTCTGTCCAGGGAAGCAAAGATGCCGAATTCCGTCCCCACATAGAGCAGCCGAGGGTTTTTGGGGTCTTCCCGGATTACATGAACCCAGCCAAAGGGCAGGTTAGCTTTGATTGATTTCCAGGTGCGACCGTAATCACTGGTTTGATAAAGATAGGTAGCATAATCATCATGACGATGGCCGTCAAAGGAAACATAGGCTATAGCCGGGTCAAAATGAGAAGCTTCAATCCTTGAGCACCAGGTGTTAGGAGGCAAACCAGGAATATGGCGAGTTACGTTTGTCCAGTTTTTTCCGCCATCTCTGGTCACCCAGACCAGGCCGTCATCCGTTCCGCACCAGATAACTTCAGGCACCAGGGGGGATTCGCTAAGCGTAGAAATGGTGCAATGAATTTCGGCGCCCGTATTTTCCGGGGAAATCGGCCCGCCAGAATCAACAAGCTTCTGGGGGTCATTGGTTGTCAGGTCGGGGCTGATTCTTTCCCAGGAATGCCCCCGGTCGGTCGATTTAAGCAAGTACTGGCTACCGACATAGATGGTTTGGGAATTATGAGCTGAAACCTTGAGCGGTGTTAACCAATTAAAGCGAAGCGGCGGTTCCTCGAGGGAAGCCAAGGGTCGGATATTTTTGCTGCGGTTAATTCGCCAGTCATAGCGGTAGAGGTTGTTCATTTGATAATTGCTGTAGACTGTTAGCGGGTCATCGGCTGGAATCTGAACATACATCCCGTCTCCGCCGCCAATCATAACCCAATCCTCGTTGGTAATGCCGGCAGTATCCCGGGTTTGACTCGGCCCGGCCCACGTGCCGTTATCCTGAAGGCCGCAATAAACATAATAAGGCCGCCGCATATCAAACCCTAAGGTATAAACTTCAGCCGCGTCAATATTCTGCACCGCCAGCCAATTTCTTCCCCCGTCATAAGAAATATCAATGCCGCCGTCATTGCCCAGGAGGAGGTGTCGGGGGTTGGCCGGGTCAATCCAGAGAGCATGATGGTCGGGGTGAGTGCCGGTGCCGAAGGATTTGAAGGTTCGACCAGCATCGGTAGAGACATGAGCTCCAGTGGAAAGAACATAGACAACTCTGTCGTCAGTCGGGTCAACTCGGACCTGGCTATAGTAGAATGGCCGAGTGTTTATGCGGCGATAGGTTTCTGGGTCACAGCAACGCTGCCAAGTTTCGCCCCTATCATCGGAGCGGAAAAGTCCGGCTTCTTGGTGCTCAATAAGAGCATAGACGACGTTTGGTTTAGAGCGGCTGACCGCCAAGCCGATTCGACCCATTATCCCCGCAGGCAAATCTTTTTCCAACTTTTTCCAGGTTCGGCCGCCGTCCGTGGTTTTATAAAGACCGCTTCCCGGCCCACCACTCGAATAAAGATAAGGCAGGCGGCGATGTTCGTAGGCGGCCGCATAGAGGATTAGGGGGTCTTCCGGGTCCATGGCCAGGTCAGCAATTCCTGTATTTTCGTTGATATAAAGAATTTTGCTCCAAGTTTCGCCGCCATCAGCGGTTTTAAAAACGCCTCTCTCTGGGTTAGGGCCCCAAAGATGACCCATGGCGGCAACATAAACTATGTTGGGGTCGCCAGGATTGATGATAATTCGGCTGATGTGGCGGGTATCTTTGAGCCCCATATTTTTCCAGCTCCGGCCGCCATCTATGGATTTATAGACTCCGTCGCCGATCGTAACGCTATTCCGGCAGGTGGCCTCGCCTGTGCCAACCCAAACAATCTCCGGGTTGGAAGGAGAAATAGCCACATCGCCCACCGAAACTGTGGCCTCGCGGTGAAAAACTGGAAACCAGTTGAGGCCAGCATTTTCTGATTTCCAAACCCCGCTTGGCCCGATAGCGGCGTAAATGACCCAGGGCTGCCGTTCGACGGCCTCGATATCAACAGTTCTTCCACCCATAACCGCTGGCCCTAAAGCTCGCCAGGTCAATTTTTCTAACAGGGGAGAAATCTTTTCTGCCTTTTGCCCATTTAGTAAAGAGAAGCTGACAAGAATCAAGACTAAAAGTCTGTTGAGAGGAGAGAATTTCTTGTGACCCAAACTTAGTGGCATCTCGGCCCTCCTTTTTTTGATGACCATAAAAATATTTCCCTTTAAGACCAGAGGCCTCATTTGTTTTAAAAAAAAAAATTAATATATTTAGAAATTTCCGGGTTTCGGGTGGGTGAACCTGGAGAATTAAAGGCATGGGATGGCCTGTAGGCAGCGCTTCGATGGGGAGTTTTAGAAGAAACGCTCTCGGGTCGCTGGCGTATTTTATTTATATTCATTTAATTAGCCTCATAGACAGTGAACTCGCCTAAGGTATATTCGCTAAAGGGTGCATCCAAATATTTTATTTTTGCCCCCAAGAAATTCCAAAGAACCTATATTTATAATCCCGGCTAACAATAGTGGCCTCTTTCATTCAGCGGGGAATATTCTTATTTTACTAAAATTGGGTCCTTTTTAAATGCCTTTTTTCTAAGCTCAGACCAATGGCTGCCGAATCAAGTTAAAAAAAGTGGCTCACCTCCTGATTAAAGGATAAAAAATTGGATAATTCATTAGACAACGCTAAGATTTTATTGAACAAAAAAGGAAGTTTAAGACCAAAATATCACAGCCGGAACGCAGAGAAAACATTTCTTGTGTAGATAAATATTAACCATAAGAAAGAAGTAGTTAACCATTTCGTCCCCTTTTCCCAGCTCACATTTTTATCAGCAAAAATGGATAAGAGCTGAAGAGGAGTTCTTTTCTGGTAGGGCTTAGAAAAGGGTTAGACAGCGCTGGCCTTAGAATTGCTTCTTCCCAAGCGAGCCATACTCCAAGCCGAAGTGAAATAACCGAGGATTAGACAGGTTTGCCTTAAGAATTGCTTTGTTCTTGCCCTGATTTTAGCGCCATTACCTCCTGGCCCTTCTTGGCGCTGGCAGAACTTGCGTCTGACCGCACACTTAACGCAGGCGTTCCTTATCGCCTTCCTTTTGGCCTCCCCGTTCGTTCTTTTCAGGCTAAGAGAATCTTAGCGCCAAGAGTTTTTTTTGAAGATGGATTAAAGAAATTAAAATCCAAAATCTTACTTGAAAGCTTCTGTCATCCTTAGCTTTCCCTTCAACCTCGCCAAACAATAATTAAATATTTAAGGTGGTCCGAATTTTTAATCCCTCAAGCTACCTAAAAATTGTTCGCCGGAATCTATATATTGCCCCCAATAAGGGCGAATAGTTGTTTGACTCTGTTCTTTGAGAATTTATTTTAAATACTTAACATGGGGCGCACATCATTGGCCCAAATTTTTAATTTTTCAATGGTTGCTTTCGCCATATCGGCCCTTGTTCTCCAAGCCAGCTTAGACAAAATGAGAAAAGACCAAAAATAAAAGCTGGCGCGGAAAAATAACCTTTGATAAAAATAAAAGTCGGTGCTGATTTAAACGAGCTGTCGAGGAGCTTGCTGGTGGCGTGGGAAGGTATTTAAACAGAAATTAATTTTCTTTACTTTGCCGCCGGAATTAGCAAGGCTTTCTTTTAAGCTGGCTGAAACCAAAGGCGAAAAATAACGTATGAAAATAAGAGGGATTTGGCTTAAACTTGTAACCCTAAGACAGCCGGTTGAACCCAATGATTAAAGAAGTAGCCATTATAAAAGGCAATGAAGCTGGCAATGGGTCAATTTAAATCGAAAAAAGGAAAAAAATAATAATTAATTATCTGGACGAAAAGCTTGCAAATTAATAAAAATAATTAAAAGACTGAAACAGTAAATGGGCGCTGAGAATATCAGAAAGCACTAAGTTAAAGGAGGCAAGATGAAAAGACGGGTCCTAACGGTTTCTTTTGGTCTTTTGGTTTTGGTCTTAGGGCTAAGGCTGTGGCCGCAAATTAGCCCTCCCTTAAAACTTTTTCCGGTTCGGACACCGGAAGAAATAATTGCCTCTTTACGCGGCTTAGCGGCTCAAAATCCCCAACTGGCTCGGGTTTTGACCTTAGGCCAGAGCTATGGTCAGCGAGAAATAGTGGTTTTGGAACTGGCGGCTAAGAGCCAGGCTTCTTCCCTGCCCCCGGAATTAAGACCGGCAGTCTTAGTCAGCGCTAACTTAGAAGGTCTCCATTTTCTGGGAACAGAAGCCGCCTGCCGGTTGGCCAAGAGATTAATCGATGGCTATGGCCGGGAGAAAGCAATTAGCGAAATCCTGAATAAGCGGACTATTTATATAGCCCCCCTTCTCAATCCCGACGCCTATTCTGCCTGGTTGGGCAAATGGAAATGGGAAAGAATGACCAATTCCCGGCCAGTGGACGAGGATAATGACGGTGAGGCTGACGAGGATGGCCCAGATGACTTGAATGGCGACGGGTTTATCACCATGATGCGAGTAAAAGACCCGGAAGGGAGCTATATTCCTGACCCAAAGGAGCCACGTTTGCTGAGGTTAGCTGACCCCAAAAAGGGAGAAAAGGGAATTTATAAGCTGTACAGCGAGGGGCTGGACAATGATGGTGACGGAGAGATTAACGAGGACCCGGCAGGAGGGGTGGAACTAAATGGCAATCTGCCCCACGATTTTGAATATTTCGCTAAAAATTGTGGGCCCTGGCCAGTTTCAGAACCAGAAAGCCAGGCGCTGCTGAAATTCTTGTCCGAGCACCGCCACATTGCTTTGGTTTTAAATTTTTCCACGGAAAACACGATTCTTAACCTGCAGCAAACCGGCCAAGCTCGAGCCGGAGCCGACCGAGTCAGAATTCCCCGAATGTATGCCTCCATGCTGGGACTTGACCCAGACCAAGACTATACCCTTAAAGAGATTGTGGAGGCGATGCGTGGTTTAGGGGTTGGGGCCGGGATGGAAATCACCGAAGAGATGGTGGCCTCTTTTCTTGGTTTGGGCCCGGCGGTTGCTCTGGACCGTTTGGACCTGCCCCTGTTTGAGGCCATCCAAAAGGAATACAAAGAAGCTTTGAATAAAGCTGGTCTTGATTATCCGGAGAGAAGAGCCAAGCCGGTTCAAAAGGGTTCTTGGGTGGCTTATGCTTATTTTCAATACGGAGTGCCTGTTTTTTCCACCGATATCTGGAACGTGCCTGAACCAAAGAAGCCAGCTGAGAAGGAAACTTTGACTCCAGAAAAGCTCAAGGCCATGAGTTCCGAAGAGTTTATTGCTTTGGGCGAAGAAAAAATCGCGGCTTTCCTCAAAGCCCACGGCGCTCCGCCCAATTTTTCGGCCGCCTCACTTCTCGAGATGGTTAAATCAGGTAAAGTTACTCCGGCTCGGATGGCTGAAATGTTAGAGAAAATGCCGGCGCGGCCGCCCGCCGGGGATGAGGAACACCCCGACACTTACCTTCTCTCCTGGTCGGACACAGTGCTGGGAGGTAAAGGATTTATCAACTGGACGCCTTATAAGCATCCTACTCTCGGCGAGGTGGAAATCGGCGGGTTCATTCCTGGGTTAAAGCTTATTCCCCCGGCCGAATTGGCGGAAAAGGCGATTAATACCCACGTTGATATTTATCTCCGCCTAATCGAGCGCGTGGCCGAAATTCAAATTCAAGAGGTAAAGGCCAAACCTCTGGGTGAGGGCGTCTACGAGATATCAGCCTATCTGACCAATCCTGGCTGGTTTCCGACTTCTACGGCTCAGGGACGTCGAGCCATGACTTCCTGGCCGATAAGAATTAAGCTTAACCTGGATAAAGAGCAAAATCTTTTTTCAGGCCGGCCTGTCGTTAATATCCCCTTTCTCAACGGTAGCGGCGAGGTAAAGAAAGTAACCTGGACAGTAATGGCCAAAAAGGGGAGCAAAATTTCCGTTGAGGCCACTTCACCCAAGTTAGGCAAGGCCACGGCCTCAATTATTCTGCCTTGAAGGAGGGGTTAGGATGAATCTCCAGAAAGTTTCTATTGACCAATATGGTAAGAGGAGTCAGGAAATGAAAGAGACTTTTCTTGGCCGCGACTCTCAGGTTAGAAGGGAAAAGAGGGCCTCAGGAGTTGAGTCAATGCTAAGGGCTATGTTTTTGGGAGAAAATATGGGGGGAAGAATTTCGTCCCGACAGCTGAAAAAGAGCCAGCCGCCCGGCCTCAGGAGTTATCGATATAGGCGTCAGGCAATCGCTCTTGCCTCCTTGGTTGCTTTCCTCCTGCTTTCTTCCTTCTGGTCTAAATCTTGGTCTCAGCCCACGGCTGAAGTCAAGATGTCCTTTGACCATTTCTATAATCATGCAGAATTAACTAAGGCCCTTCAGACCTTAGCCCAGACCTATCCCCAATTTATGACCCTAAAATCAATTGGCAAGTCTTATCGAGGCAAGGATATCTGGGGGGTTATTCTGACCAACCCCAAAACCGGCCCGGCAGAGCGCAAGCCTGGATACTACATCGACGGCAATATCCATGGCAATGAAATTCAGGGTACAGAGGTTGCCCTTTATGTCATCTGGTATCTGCTCACCAACTACGGCCGCAACGAGCTGGCCACTCGCCTTCTGGATGAAAGGTCCTTTTATATTATCCCGACGGTCAACCCGGATAGTCGTGACGTTTACATAAATCAGGTCAGCGACCCTGATTCACCCCGTTCCGGTCTAATGCCTTATGATGATGACAGAGATGGAATGGCTGACGAAGATGGGCCAGAAGACCTTGACGGCGACGGCTCGATAACCATGATGAGGAAAAAAGTTCCCCTTGGAACCGGCACCCACAAGCTTCACCCCGACGACGCCAGGATATTGGTGCCGATTAAGCCCGGCGAAAAAGGCGATTATATTCTTCTGGGGGAAGAAGGAATTGATAACGACAACGACGGGATGATTAACGAAGACGGCCCAGGTGGCTATGATATGAATCGTAATTTTGGGTTTAACTGGCAGCCTGAATACGTTCAGCGCGGGGCTGGCGATTATCCCTTTTGTTTTCCTGAAACCGCGGCTATCCGCGATTTTCTCCTGGCTCATCCCAATATAGCTGGAGCCCAGAGTTTCCATAATTATGGCGGGATGATTTTGCGTGGTCCGGGTGCTAAAAATATGGGTGAATATTTACCCGCTGACCGTCAGGTTTATGATTATGTTGGTAAGAACGGCGAAAAAATCCTTCCTGGCTATCGGTATATCGTTGTCTACAAGGATATGTACACGGTTTATGGCGGGACGATCGATTTTGTTTACTACGCTTTGGGTGCCTTCACTTTTTCTAACGAACTCGACCAGGACCCGCTGGAAGCGCAACGACCACGGCGAGAGAGGGAGGAGGAGACAGTGGACATCAGGGCCATGTTGGGACAGCAGGGCCGGCTGGAGGAGATGGAATATCACGACCTGGTTCTCTTGGGAGAGCATTTTAGTCCCTGGAAACCCTATAAACATCCCCTTTATGGAGAGGTTGAAATCGGCGGAGTCAAGAAGTTTGGCCGCCGTGTCCCGCCCACCTTCAGGCTGGCTGAAACCTGCCATCGGAACGCGGCCTTTTGCCTTTATCATGCGGACCAGTTAGCTCGCTTGGAGATAACTAAGGCTGAAGTAAAAAAATTGGGAAGCCGGCAATATCAAATTGACTTAACCATAGCCAACAGCCGAGTCACGCCTACCATGGCCGCGGTGGCGATTCAAAATAAACTCCACCGTCCTGATGAGGTTCGAGTGGAGGGAGAAAAGATAAAATTAATCGCTGCCGGATATCTTACCGACGAATTCCGGGGGTTGACTCAGCCCATCAAAATAAGGCAAAACAAGGTGCCAGTAGAAAATGGCGTGCCTGGCTTTGGGCGGGTGAATCTCAGGCTCTTGCTCGAAGGCAGCGGCCAGGTAAAGGTGGTTTTCGACTCCTTGAAAGGTGGGTTTAAAAGCCGCTCGATTACTCTTGATTGAACCGCAAGGAGGCCATTCCGGACGCGTCGTTGCCTAAGCTTTATAAGAGTGAAGAGAACCATTAAATAAAATAAGCATGGGGACGATAATTAATTTGATTACCACAGGTGGATAATTTTACTGGCAATGGGAATTGGTGGATATCCCGGGTAAGGGCGGGATAAAGAGGGATGCGGGGAAAAAACACCGTTGGAAAAAAATTTTGGTGCTGGTAATTTTCTTGGGTCAAGCTTTAAGAGAAAAGGCGCCTTAGAGGTATTTCAGAGAAGCTATTTTTTAACTTTTAAGCGGGAGAGAATGAGATGAAACCAGCCGAAGCCAAGGATTGGGCGGCCGAACTGGCCGCGGCGATAGTGGTTTGTGATACTCAAGGCACCATTATTTATCTTAATCGCCAGGCGGAAATAGATTTTGAAGCGGATGGCGGGGCCCAACTTCTGGGAAAGAATGTCCTTGATTGCCACCCTGAGCCGGCGCGTACCAAGCTGCAGGACTTACTTCGGAATCAAAAAAGCCATGTTTATACGGTCGAAAAAGGCGGGATAAAAAAATTGATTTGCCAAGTTCCGTGGTCTAAAGAAGGGAAATACGCTGGCCTGGTTGAAATTTCTTTGGTAATTCCCTCTCACCTTCCCCATTATATTCGCTGAAATAAATTAATTGCTTTCCCTCTCTTTTGTAGAGTTTAGGAAAGCTCTCGACGGGAAAGGTCGCGCTTTGGGTCAGGTTTTAGAAGCCGTTTCATCTTGACCGTTATGGCGCCGGCAGCATTGGTCTGTCTGATGGCCAGGGGGCCTTAGAAGTCTCTTGGCCCTTTTGGCCTCTCGAGTTGTTTGGTTTAAGCTCGGACATCGGCTAAAATTTTGGTCGCCAAAGACAAAATTTATTGTTTCTCTCCCATTTTATTTGGGCTGGTTTGAGGGCTAAGTTCGGGAGAGCAGAAGCGACCATGGAAGGTTTAGCCTTCCCGAATCGGCCTTCGAGGGAACCTCTTGGCGCCGAGGATGTCTGAGCCTGAACCGGACAAACGGAGAGGCCAGAGGGAGGCGAAGGACTTCCGGGTTATGTCTATGAACCGGGAGGCGAGTTCCGCCGCTGCCGAGAAGGCCGAAGACGAAACGGCGTTAAAAACCTGAGGGGGAGCGAGGCCATCCTGAACGTTTTAGAGCCTAACCCATGCAAGTTGGAAGAGAATCAATATATTAAATAAAAAGTAATAGCTTGAAATAGATTATTTTAGCTGGCTATAATTGGCGAGACGATGGAAAATCTTTGGTCGACAATAAAGTGAGCCGCTTTATCCGATGAAGAGGCGTGATTTTCTGCGATTTTCTGGCCTCCTTCCCTGGCCCTTTATTCTTCGCTTAAAAGAAGAAAAACTGCCTATTTTAGGCCAGGAATCCTTTAAACATGACCAAAATCCCTCCCCTGACCTAAGCTTCAACCCGGTTTCTGGAGAACAGCCCTTTCCCTATGATGCCACTGCCTTTGAAGCGGCCGAAAGAATTGTCTTTCTTAACTCCCAGCAAGCTGTAGTTAATGTCATTCCCAAACAGGGGCTATCTCTCGACGTTCGCTTGGTTTTGAGCTCAGCCGATATTTTTCTTTCCCGGCCCAAGGCTTTGGTTTATCAGGGAGTCAAAGATAGTCTTGATATTCCCGTCCAAAATTATTTTTGGGGGCCGGAGCTAAGCTATCGGCTCGAGTATCGCGAGACAACGAGCAAAGGAAGCTGGAAGGCTACGGCCTGGCGCCGGGTAAAGACGCCGTTATCTTTCCTGCAAAAGGGCAATCTTAAAATTATCTTCTATAGTGACGACCATACCTTTGACGACGCGGATATGGGCACCCGGGTAGTTAAGGATAGTCTATTGCGGGCGCAGCGGTTAAGCGGTGATTACATCAACCTCTTTCTTTCTTCGCTTCTCGCCGACCCGTCTTTTGTGCCTGAATATCCTTCTGAGTGGACGAAGATGATGAGCGGTTTCTGTTTGGCTTCAGCCCTCCGGCAAATAATGATGGTGGAAAAACCAGATTTAGTTTTTATTTTGGGAGATGCGACGGGTATTGGGGCTGGCTATAAATGGAAAGGGTTGGGGCTAAAAGACCCCGCCTATGGACTAACTCCTTCGGAACTGGACAGTTACAGCCGGCTTTTCTGGCTGCGGATGAGAAAGATGCTCTCAGCCCTGACCCCGACAATACCAGTCTATATAGTCCTCGGCAATCACGACGGCGAGTCTTCTTACGACGTGGCCCGGGAACCGGCTCGCTTCTACCGCCAGAAATACTGGCGGCAGCCGGGCTTCGAATCAGGCCATGCTCCTGACCAGAACTATTTCTCTCTCTGCTGGGGTGAGGACCACTGGTCAGGCCAAGGAGGTATTCAAATAATTGTCCTGGATAACGAAAGTTATAACACGCCCTGGCTGCCTCTGATTCCCGAGCAATGGACGCTCGGAGAAGCCCAAAAGCAGTGGTTCCAGAAGGAATTGCGCCGGGAGTCAGCCTGGAAATTCGTATGCTTTCATCATGTCCTTGGTGGCTGGCCGAAAGGAACCAGCGAGGCGGTTACTGATTACGCCTATGGTCGGGGGCCGCTCTTTACCGCCGACGATTACCGTCCCTATTGTCCCAATCCAGAGGCAGTGGAGCAGGTAACCCTTACCCGCTGGATGCTCGAGGCGGGAGTTAGGGCGCTTTTCTATGGCCATGACCACGTCTTCCATGTCAAGACAGTTACGGATAATCAGAACCGCCAGCTGAAAGGGATTTGCGTTGGTTCTACCAAGCACGTCGGCGAACTCCTCTGGTACCAGGGAGAAATTTGGAACAAATTTTATGGCTCCTACGGAGTTTACTGGACAGAGCTTGGCGGGGGCGATTTAAAGAAGGCCAATTTTTGGGGGCCATCAGGCTACTCTTGCCTGACCATCGATAAAAATGGCGCTCGACTTGACTATCTTCGTGGGGCCAATAATCATCCCTATACTAACATTCCTCCAGAAATAAAAATCGGCCAGGTTCTGAGAACCGTAATTCTCTAATATGCCCAAACGCCGCCAGCTATCAGCTTGGTTTGCCTTGTTATTTTTCTTGCTTTTGACTCTCTTTATGACTTATCCCCTCTCCCGCCAGCTCGACCGGCAGGTTCGAGATTATGGCGATTCCCTGCTTAATACCTGGATTTTAGCTACGGTGGCTAACAAACTGGCGAGGCTCGAGTTCAACCATTTTTTCGCCGCTAATATTTTTTATCCCGAAGAAAAACCGCTGCTTTATTCTGAGCTCTTAATCCCCCAGGCCCTTCTGGCTATACCTCTGCTTAAGATAACTCGCAATCCAGTTTTGACTCATAATATTGTTCTTCTTTTGGCCCTTTTGACCTCAGCCTTGTCGATGTTCTTTTTGGCCCGCTTTCTTTGTCAGTCTTTTTGGCCCTCAGTCGTGGCCGGCGTAATCTTTGCTTTTTCTCCTTTTATGATGGCCCACACCGTGCAATTGCAAGTGGTCAGTGCCGGCGGTCTGCCTTTGCTGTTTCTTTTCCTACATCGCTATTTTCGGCGTGGCCATTTTGCTGATTGGGTGGTTTTCAGTGTTATTTATATCGTTCAATCCTTGGCCAATTTATATTATGCCCTTTTTTTAATCATCTTTTCAGGTCTGTTTATTCTCAGCAGCGCTTTGGTAGAAAAAACCTATGGCCAAAAAAAGTTTTGGCTGCATATTTTGGTTTTTATTCTGGCGGTCTCTCTATGTCTTGGCCCTATATTCCTCGCCTATTCTAAGCAGCAGAAAAGGCCTGGTTTTGAACGAACGATTGGCGCCGAAGCGAAGCTCAGCAGTTTTTTGGCCACAGGAAGAATTGATCGCCTCTATGGCCGCTTTTTAGCTCAATTTCGCCAGCCCGAAGGAGAGCTTTTCCCAGGATTTATTCCTTTAGCTTTGGCTCTGACGGGCTTTATCTTGACCTTTATAAATAGGAAAAATAAAGGGCCGGGTGTGGTTCAAGGTCAAAGGTCAGAGGCGGAAGGCCGCAGACACCCTCCCCAGGCTGAAGCCGGCAATCAGGTTGAAGAAAAGATGGATAGAAAAAGTGCCGGGGGCGGAAAAGAGAGCTTCTCGGGCTCAGAGAGGCTGGAGCCAAAAAAAGTTGTTTTAATCTATTCCCTAATTTTTGGACTGGCAGTTTGGTTTTGCTTCGGCTCCAAAGGGCCCTTCTGGCTTCTTTATCGTTTTGTTCCCGGCTACAAAGCCATCAGGGCTGTGCCTCGCTTCTATGTTTTTGCTTTGCTTTCCTTGGCCCTGTTCAGCGCCATTGGCTTGACTTATCTTCGAGCCAAAATCAAAAGCCAGTCTTTGCAGATTGCTTTGACGATTATTTTCCTGACTCTCATTGTTATCGAATACATCTCCATCCCTTTACCGACCCGACCTGTTGTTTTAAGGTCAAACCTACCGCCGGTTTATCAGGAATTAGCTAAATGGCAAGAGAAAAAGGTCCTTCTGGAGTTGCCCTTGCCTGAGCCGGGTACGGGCATAGGCCGCGTTGAGGCGCCTCGGATGTATTATTCCCTTTTTCACGGCCATCGTCTGGTTAACGGTTATAGCGGGTTTTTCTCGCCGACTTATGTTGAGGTAAGGGAAAGTCTCCATCAGAAGCCGCTCGAGGAAAATATCCTCTTCTGGAAGCGGCTCGGCATTAACTTGATTATTATCCACGCTGAGGAGTTGAAAACAGAAAATTATTCGAATCTAATTGAGGTTTTAAAAAACTCTTCCTACCTCCATTTTTCGGGCCAATTTCTTGCCGATTTTCTCTTCGCAATTAATTAGTGGAGGTCAGGGACGGGAGAAAAACAGACTTGATCTCGAATAAGCCTGCCACCAATTGGACTATGCTATTTCCTATTTTGGAAAAAAATACGTAAATATGTAAACCGGCACCTATTTTTGGTCCCTATTTTTTGAGAGCTGCAGCTGAAGAGCTTGTTGAAGGCTAAAGCTGAAACCTTTCCGGGTCTTTTCTGCCATGGCCGGCTTGCCCCTTGGATTAGGCAGAATAATAGGGAAAAATAAAATAAATGGCTTTGTCCCAAAGTTACGTGGTAGCATTTAAAATAAATAATAGATGAAAAAATTAGATAAATAGGCAAAAATTGGGTAAATAGGTTAAGTGGCACCAATTTTTGTGGACACCTATTTTTGGTGAGGGAAAGATGGAGGTAAAGCTACCCTTTAACCCTCTGGAAAGAAGCCGGGTAGTGGAGAAGATAATCAGCCAGGAGGGGAAAAGAAAATATTATCGCTTCCGGGCTACGAGATTTTATGGGGGGATGGCCACAGCTGACGCCGTCGGTTGTTGTTTTCTTTGTGTTTATTGCTGGAATTTCGGCCGCAATCTTTGTCCCGAAAGGGCGGGCCATTTTTATTCAGCCGAAGATGTGGCGCAAACAATTCTTAGAATAGCTCATAAAAAAGGGTTTAACCAGGTCAGAATTTCGGGGGCCGAGCCCATCCTCGGACCTGAAACTTTCGAGCATCTATTAAGGATTCTGGAGATAATAGAAAGAGAAGCTCCTATGACCAGGTTTGTTTTGGAGACAAACGGCTTTATTCTTGGCTCTGACGCTTCCTGGGCTAAGGAATTGACTAAATTCCCTAACCTACTGGTGCGGGTCAGTTTAAAGGCCGTGGCGGCGGGAAAGTTTGAAAAAATTACGGGCGCCAGAGGCGATTTTTTTCCCTATCCTCTTCAAGCCTTAATTCACCTGAAAAAAACTGGGGCTCATTTTTGGCCGGCTATTATGGGAGAGTTTTTCTCGCCAGAAGAGATTTTGTCTCTTAAAAAATTCTTGAGGCAGAATCAGATTAACGTAAAAATAGAAGAGGAAGAACTCGCCCTCTATCCTTTGGTCGAAGAGAATTTAAGAAAAAGGGGCTTTTTAGGGAAACCAAAAATTTAAAAATAAATTAATTTAAAGGGAAAGGAGGAGCGATGCTTAAAGAATTTAAAGAGTTTGCTCTTAGAGGCAATGTCGTTGATATGGCCGTGGGCATCGTTATTGGTGCTGCCTTTGGGGCCATCATCAACTCCTTAGTTGCGGATGTGATTATGCCTCCGATTGGCCTTCTGCTGGGGAGGGTCGACTTTTCTAACCTCTTTGTCGTGCTCAAGGAAGGGACGCAAGCCGGTCCTTATGCCTCCTTGGCGGCGGCCAAACAGGCGGGAGCAGTTACTTTGAACATAGGAGTTTTTATCAATACTGTTATCAGTTTTTTAATTATTGCTTTAGCGATTTTTCTGGTTATTCGCCAGATTAATAAGCTCAAGAGAAAAGCCGAGGCACCTGCGGCTCCCCCGGCCACCAAAAATTGCCCCTACTGCTTTTCGTCCATTCCTGTGCCGGCCACCCGCTGCCCTTTTTGTACCTCTACTTTAACCTGACTGAATCATACCCTAAACTCGGTCAACCTTTCAGCCCAGCCCCTGGCTTCATGAGAGGAAATACCAGAGCGGTGACTTATCTTAAATTAAAGGTTCTTATCTTTTGCGGGCGGCTTGGTTATTAAAAGAAGAATACTCGTTTATTTATAAAGATGGCTAAATGACTATTCTTAGCTTTACCCCGAAGAATGAAGAATAGAAAGAGGCGGTGATTTTACCATATCGCCGCAATAAATATGAATTTTGCCTTTAAGTTTGGGGCCCAGAGTTTTCCAATCTCTTTGCAAGATATAACGCAAATCATAATGCTCGCGCCAGTAAGCGGCTACCTCGGGGTCAATTTCTCCGGTCATTTTGTCCCAGATTCTTCGGGGGTAGCCATCAGGACCGACAGGCGAAAAAACCGCCTCCCAGATGTCCCACTGGTCACCGGAACGGCTTTTTGTTCCCAGAACAAGCTCCCGATGGTTTGCTTCCTCCAAGGTGCAGCTCACTTCGCCTAAATAATTGCGCCGCCCTGGCCGCGGTGTTTTCTTCCACCGGCTATCGACATAATAAGCATTTTTATGCTCATAAATATTAACAATCGTATAAGCTCGAAAATCAATCGGGTCAGGGCAAGCGGCCCAGCAGCCGTTATATTCATCTGGATAAAAGATTTGAGCCGCCAGAGCTTCCCAGCCGCCCGTAGAACCGCCATAGAGAAAGCGAGCCCATCCCTGCCCTATTCCTCTAAATTTCTTTTCGATGTAGGGAATTAATTCATAAGTTATGGCGTCTCCGTAAGGCCCAAGGTTGGCGGAATTCACGGCGTAGGAATCATCATAGTAAGGGTTGGCATGCTGAATTTCGATAATCAAGAAGCGCGGGGTTTCGGGCGAAGTCCAGTATTTATAGAACTCATAGGCATATTCTTGAACGATGCGATTGTAGCCGTGGATTTTGAATCGCTCGGAATAATCGGGCTTAAGGTCAGGGTCCGGCGGCGTTTCTCGCCAGCCGCTGAAGGTGTAGGGAAAATGGCCATGAAAAATAATCAGGGGATAGCGAGCTTCTGGATGTTCTTCGAATCCTTCGGGTAAGAGCACATGGGCGCCGAGAAACATCGGCCGACCCCAGAATTGGCTCAGGAGCTTACTTTCGAGTCGCACATGCTTAACATATTTCGTTTCTGGCGGGTCAGGGATAGGAGGGATTTCCTGGTCGAGAACAATCGGGATGACTTTTTCTTCTTTCGGGTTGATAGATATTTTTTGCGGCAGGCTGTAAAAATTTCCCGGTTTGCGGTTCCATTGCTGTCCCTCGCCTTTATCCATGGGCAGCTTGACCGTATGACCATCAGCGCGATGAAAAGTCTCGTAGCGATTAAGTAAGCCCTGCACCCAATATTCGCCAGGAGGTATATCCGCAATGCTCCGTAAGGGGTAGCCAAAGACATTCTTGTCGAACAGAGCTGGTTCACCCGGCTTCAAACCCTCCACATCTACCCCGAAAACGAGTTGGGTATTAGGGCCGTCGTTTATCTGGAAGCGAGGCTCAGCGGCGTTATTATCAGCAATGAGAAGAAGCATCCGGCCATCGATGGGCACAGCGGACTTTTCGCGAGGAAAGCTCAAGGCGAAGCGAAGCCCTTCTCCTTCGCTGGGGTTTAATTTTAGCCCCATAAATCCGGCCAAGGTTAAAACGCTGGTAACCAAAATAGCCAGAAAGATAAAGAACGTCTTTTTTAGGGCTGAAATCTCTTTATTCATCTCCTTTGCCTCCTGAATGGTCTTTCCTTAGCTTTAGCATAAAATCCATATTCAGGGCAAGGATTTCTGAGCTGGAGCTGATTGAGCTGTAATCAAACTGTTAATAATATTAAAAAGCCTAAATTATTGGCGGTTTATCAAAGCGGCCTCTAAAAGATTAAAAGATGGGTTTTTGAGTCAAAGACCTGAATCAGAAATGAATATCTTCCTATTTACCCTCTTTTGAATACCAATTATGATAAGAGAGTGAATTGGTCTATAGAGATTATTTCCCTGATTAGAAAAAAGAGCCAAGATAGTTTAATCAGCGAGGTCTAAACGAGTTGATAGGTTTCTTTATAAGCCGGGATGAAGACAGAAGGACTAAAGGAGGCCGAAAATTTATCTAATAATGACTGGCGAAAAGCTGCTAAGGCTTCTTCTTCCCCATGGGTCAGAAAAATCTGTCTTGGAGGTTGCTGGAAGGAGGCGAGCCATTCCAGCAGGAAACGCCGGTCGGCATGAGCCGAAAAGCCTTGAATCTGTTCTATCCGGCTGCGGACTGGATACATTTGTCCGAAAATTCGTACTTCTGGATGTCCGTCCAAGATCTGTCTCCCGAGGGTCCCGGGTGCTTGATAGCCAACGAAAAGAATCGTCGATTCTGGCCGGGAAATATTATGAACCAAATGATGTTTTATCCGGCCGCCTGTGCCCATGCCTGAACCAGCCATAATCAGGCATGAACCGCGCAGATGATTGATTGCTTTGGACTCTTCAATGCTCCGCACCAGCTTTAACCCAGGGAAGCTAAAGGGGTCTTGGTGGAGATGGTAAAGACGGCGAGTTTCCTCATCCAGACTTTCGCGATGGCGCTCAAAGACCTGGGTAACTTCAAGAGCCATGGGACTGTCCAGAAAACATAGAAGCGGTGGTATTTTTTCTTCTCTGGTGAGCTGACCTAAATAATAAAGAACTTCCTGGGCTCTTTCTACGGCGAAAGTGGGAATTACGATATTGCCTCCAGCGGCGACGGTTTCGTTAATAATTTTGGTGAGCAAAGTTTCGATGTCAGCCGGGTCTTCATGGTTTCTATCGCCATAAGTGGCTTCCATAATCAGTGTCTCGGCTGCTTGTAAAAACTCAGGGTCGTCGACAAGAGGTTTATCCTTTTGGCCGAGGTCGCCGGTAAATACAATATGTTTTTCCCTCTTCCCTCTTCCGAGAATTATTTCCACCATGGCCGAACCAAGGATATGACCGGCGTTGTGCAAGAGGCAGCTAAAATTCTGGCTGAACTTTATTGGTTGACCATAGTTAACCTCGCGAATTAGCGGCTTGACTCGTCTCACATCTTCTTCTGTATAAAGCGGAATTTCGGGATAGGGCCCCTGCCGACCTTCTTTTTTGTGTCTTTTCCTTTTGAAGGCAGCGTCTTCTTCCTGCAGGTGAGCTGAGTCAAGAAGAACAATCGGCAGCAGGTCCGCCGTGATGGGTGTCATAAAAATTGGGCCGTTAAACCCATCCCGGACAAGCTTCGGAATCAGGCCAGAATGGTCTAAATGAACATGGGTCAGGATGAGGGCGTCGATGGTTTGCGGGTCAGCGGGAAATTGATTCCAATTTCTTTCCAAAAAAGGTCTTTCCTGATAGAGGCCGCAATCGACCAGAACTCTCAGGCTATCTTGTTCTAAAAGATAGGCTGACCCTGTTACTTGGCGACATGCCCCTAAAAAAGTTAATTTCATCGCTACCCGCTTGGGAGTTTTAAATTCGTATTTTAATGATTCTCTTCCATCTTGTATGAGTTAGGCCAGGAAACGTTCGGGATGGCCTCGCTCCCCCTCAGGTTTTTAACGCCGTTTCGTCTTCGGCCTTCTCGGCGCCTGCGGAACTCGCCTCCCTGTCCATAGACATAACCCAGAAGTCCCTCGCCCCCCCTCTGGCCTCTCCATCTGTCCGGTTCAGGCTCAGACATCCTCGGCGCCAGAGGTTCCCTCGAAGGCCGATTCGGGAAGGCTAAACCTTCCATGGCCGCTTCTGCCCTCCCGAACTTAGCCATTAAACCAGCCCATATAAAATGGAAGAGAACCATTTTAATTAACCTCACCCTTAACCGCAAGCTTCAGTGTCAGCTACCCATATCACGATTTAATAGTGACCAGACCAATTTAAAAGTCAGCACCTGGGTCTTGAGCCATGGCTTAGGCCGGATTCTGAGCTATAATTCCCTTAGCCTCCGGTCCGGGGAAGGCGATGATAATCCAGGGTTGAAATATCTATTATTTTATTGATTTTTTTTATTGAACACGACGGGAATAAAAATATAAAAAACTCCGCTCATATATTTTAGTCCTCTCGGCGAATTAATCTTGGCTGAGAAATCAGAGATTTGGCTTCCCATAGATAAATTTTGATGACAATTAATAATTTAATTATTTTTATTTAGTTAGGCGGATAGAGCCATTAACCGTACGCAGGCGGATAAGCGGGCCGCCATTCCCCACCTGGCCTTCCAGGCTTCCGCGCGATTTGCTGAGGTTTTGGAAAAGAACCGGCACATCGACGCTAATACCGCCGTTCACTGTTCGGGCTTCAAGATAAGCGTTGAGTTTAATCTCGGGGTCAATTCTCAATTCCACCGCGCCATTGACTGTTTCTACCGAAAGATTTTCTGCCAGCGAAAGGAGACGACAGGCCACCCGGCCGTTGACCGCCTCAATTTTAGAGGGACCTCCAATTAGAGTGGCTTCGACCTGACCGTTGGTTGTCGAAAGGTCAGCCGGTCCTTCGACCTTCTCTGCCTGAATATCGCCATTAACTGTTGAGGCCTTAAGCTTGTTTATCGGTCCTGTAACTTCCACCCGGCCGTTGACCACCTTCAGAATGGTTTCGGCCAGCCGTTCAGGAAGCTTAATTTCATAATCGACACTCACTCCCGTGTTCCGCAGGCGAGGATAAACTGTTTCCACGGTTAATCGGTCGGCCGAAGATTGAACCTCAATTTTTACCAGTTGCAGGTTCTTTGGGTCACGCTTTGTTTTCTTGATTGCTTTGACCTCCACCTTCTCCTCTGGCCAGGTGGTGATAACGTTCAAGCCGTTAACATTGCGCAGCTCAAAAGTTCCGGTCTGGCTCAAAGAATAGGTCTGCAGGAATTGCTCTTGATGCTCTTGGCCGGAGCTGAGGTTTCTGTGGCTTGTTAGGAGAAAGAAGGCACTAAGAAGCAAACCAAAGACTAAAAACCTTATTCTGGGCCTCTGTTTGGTCGTCGCTTTCATTTAGTTGCCTCCGTCATGCAGTCTCTTCTTAATCATAGACGAATTCCGTCGGGAAAAAGTTCCTTATGCTGAGGCGCTTGGTTCTCCTTTTTCCAGCCGGACAAAATAATAGCCGCAACCCAAGGTAAAAACTTTTCCCGCTTGGCGCAGAAGAAGATAAATTTGGCCCAGAAAGAAGATTAACCAGAAGGCGGGCAAGGAGGCGGTTGGGGTGAGGCGAACTATAGAAAAATAACCAACGGTTAGAATTGCAGGGAATAGAGAAGCCAGAAGAAAGAGGGCCCAGGCCGCGGCGAGACGGGGGGCCAGAAAAGAGCCCCCTCGGCCGATACCTTTTAAAACCTTTCGGTTATCCTCTAAGACTAAAAGAATCCGGGTATAATCGAAAAATAGGCGCAGGAGAGAGTAGATGGCCAGAAGCAAGAGCAGCTTGATTAGCCCTGACCAGAAAGCTGGCCAGGCTGAGGTAGCGGGTTCTGTCCAGAGATGGAAAAGGGAGCTTAGCAGGCGGCTGAGAGGCATGAAAATTATGATTAGAGATAAAATAAAAAGCAGAAAAACCTTTAAGAAACGGAAAAAATAGTAACCGGCGGCGCTCATAAACTCAGTCAAACTAAAGGGGTTAACCGAATGCAGCCGGCCCAAGACCCCTCCAGTTAGACCTAAGGAGGTTGGGACCCACAAAAGAACACTGGAAATGGCCAGCCCGATAATATAAGGAACCAGGTTCTGGTAGCGGTAAATGAGGTCGCTAAGCCAGATGAGGTCTAATCCTCGCGCTAAATTAGAAGCTAAGAGCGAACGAGAAAAATTGCTTTTTAGCAGGAAATAGAAAGGCAGGGTAAAAATGAGCGAAAAAAAAGCATTAACCGCCCATAAAAGAAGAAGCAATTTTTTTTCTTGCCAGGTCTTTTTTATGCCTAATTGCAGAGCTTTTTTGATTCTCATTTTTGCCTCCCTCAAATAAGGCCGCTCAAAATTAGCAGAAAATTCTCCAGTCCGAAGAAACAAGAGGCGGCTATCCGCCAGACGCCGCTATTCTTGGCCTTATTCATCCGGCTATTATTGGCCCAGTTTGCGTCCATGAGCCAGACCTGGTCGGGGTCGACCACAGCCAATTTAGCCCGAGACGGCTTTTCTATCTGAAAGCGAACCCATCTTTCCTGACCATCCCAAGTCCTTATTTCCTCCGAGCCATCTTCAAAGACGATTTTTATCTTCAAAGGGAAATCAGGGTGGACGGAAGCTTCGCCAAATCGTCTCACCGTTATTTCATTAATAAAAACTTTTTTCTCTGAACCCGGCAATTTTTTCTTTTCTATTTCCTTGACCTCCTTCTCCCCAACCTCTTTTTTTATTCCCTCTGCCTCAAAAACGCCCCTTAATTGAGCCGGCTTTGGCCAGGACCGAAGCGAATCTATTCCATAATCAAAGGTCTTGGTGGACAGGAAAAAGGTTTGATAAAACCAGTCGAGCTCCAACCCGCTTACCTCACTCATGACCTGGAAAAAGTCTTGGCTGTGGGGATGGCGAAAGCGGAAGCGCCGCTGGAGCTCCCGCAGCCCACGAAGCATTTTCGCCTCACCTATTAGCCTTTCCAGAGTGTTCAGGCAGGTGGAGGCCCGAGAATAAACGTTCAGACCATAACTGAGGCGGTTAAAGAACTTCCAGGAATCACGAATTATCGGGTCAATCGCCATGATATGAATGGAGGTGGCTCGGTCGAGCTGCCAATCGTAATAGCGAGGCAAACGAAAGAACCAGGCCAAGGGCAGGCCAAAAACAGACGCGGATAAAGCTCCTGGGCCGTAAGCCCGGGCCAAGACTCGGCCGGTGCTATAGGTGTTGATGCCTTCATCCAGCCACGCCTCTTCAAACTCGTTGTTGGCGAACAAGCCGTACCAATAATTGTGGCCGAATTCATGGACAATCACTCCTTCAGGCGAAAGAACCTCCGGGCTCAGGAAAAGCGAAGTCCCGGCCGTAAAGAGAGTGGGATATTCCATACCACCGCTTCCCGTCCCGTAGGGAGGGTCGACAAGAGTGACCTGGTCATAAGGATAAGGGCCGAACCACAGGCCATAGTATTTTATGGCTTGTTTAAGCGCTCTCAGATGGCGGTCAAGCTGCTGGCCGTGCTCCGGTCGAAGAAGAAAGGTCATTTTGAGGTCAGGGAGTTGAACGTCCTCGGGATTTAGGCCAAGCAAAGCGGCGGTTTCTCTCAATTCCTTCTCAGATATTTCCTGCTTGGCGATAAAATCCCTTTCGAACCGCCGATAGTCAGGCGCGGCCGTCCAAGCAAAATCATGAACCCAATCAGCGGCGAAAACCACGGTCTGTTTCTTTCTTTCTCTGTCTACCCGTCGCTCTATTTCTTTTCCCGAGGCTCCGACGATGAAGTCAGCGGGAGTGGTTATCGCAACCTTGAAATTAGCAAAATCAGCAAAGAATTCTGAGTTCAGGTGGTAGGCGTGGCAATTCCAGCCTTTACCCGCTTCATAAACTCCGGGTTTAGGAAACCATTGAGCAATAAAAAAGGCCTGGCCCCGATAGCCAGTTCTTATTCCTTGGGCCGGAACCTTAGCCTCAAAAGACAGGAGAAGATGGACTTTGTTTCCCGGCAAAATTGGTTCAGGAAAAAGGATTCTAAGGACGGTTTCGTCGGAGGAATCTGGGTTATCCTGGCGAATGAATTGACTGGCGGGCTTTAAATCTCGGCCGTCCGCCAGCCGAATCGACCTAACATCAATCCAGCCCCATTGGCCCTCCTTGGACCGAACCGCGGCTATTCCCGCCTCGGCTTGAGACTCCTGAAAGAAGGTGCTGGCCTCGTTTTTAAAGGCATTCCAATAAAGATGAAGCCACATATCCGGGACTATGTCGGCCGTTCTGTTTTCCCAGATTATCTCTTCTTCCCCTGATAACATCGCCTTAACCGGGTCAAGAGTGACTTGAAGGGTATAAAGAACTGGCGGGGGTTCGGCCGGCTTTTGCCAGGCTGTGGAGCTTAGGCAAAAGGATGATGATAGAAAAAGTAGAAAAAGCCCCAGGATAGCCTTCTTGATTTTTACTGATTGTCGGTCCATTTTTATCCCCCTCTCTTTTGTTTGGATTATTTTCAAGAAAAAATCAGAAATAAAAGAAAAGCGCCGGCAATAAAAGGGTTCAAAAATAAGGAATCTTTGCCCATTATATCCAATTTATTGGATATTATGAATCCCGATAAGGGAGCGTCTCTCGACCTCTCAGCGGCCATTGACGGTTCTTGTTCTTTCCATGTTTATTTTGTCGCCAGGAATTAGATTAGCCGCGTTTTTCGCTTAGGGGCGGCGCTAATTTTTCCTGCCAGACAGCTTTCCGCGGGAAATACATAAACATCAGAATAACAGAAACCATGCCTAAGACATAAAAATCCCTTTGCAGCCCGGTGAGCAAGAAGAACACAAAGCCAAGCATGGCCGGTATTTCAGCCAGAACCAAGGGAATGAGAGTGCCGCTACTTAGTCGAGCTAAGGCTTGGCTAAAATCAAGATGGGGCGGAAGCCTTAAGAAAATAGCTTGGAGCAGGCGGATGAGAACGACAACCCCAACTGAAACCCCATAAATTAAATAACGAAACTGAGGAACTTGATTAAAGGCAATTCCTCCCCAACCCAAAAAAGGACGCAGAAAGTGCCGGAGAAGTTCCTCGACGACCAAAAAGACTACTAAGGACAAAAAAATAGAGATAGCTATTATGAGTTGAACCCGAAAAGCCCGGTTCAAAGTTTCTACCGTGCCGCCAGTTTCCTTCATTCCGACCTCCTAATTTTAGATTTGGTTTCATTTTTCCCAAGCTCTTTCCCTTAGCCAGGAGCTAAACTGCTTTTATTTTATAATTATCGGACGCCGATTTCTATTGTTTTTCCGCCTTGTCCCTTCTCCCCTAACCCACAAATTGACCGGTTAGGAGCTGATTTATTAATTGAATTGGGCAAGAAAGGCGGGTCTTATCTAAAAATTTTAATCAAGATAAAGAAGAAAGCCCTTGAGGTAATGGGTTTCGGGGTGAAAAAGGTTAACGGGATGGTCAAAGCTATGTCTCATCCTCTGGAGAAGGCGAACTCGCCGTCCCGCTTCCAGAGCCGCCTCAAAAAGAACCTTCTGAAAAAGTTGGTCATCGACATAATGGGAACAGGAAAAGCTCAGGAGAAAGCCCCCTAACTTGAGATGAACCATGGCTAAGCGGTTGATATCCTTGTAACCCCGACAGGCCCGGATAACATCATTTCTCTTCTTGGCAAAGGCTGGGGGGTCAAGGATGATAAAATCAGACTCAATTTTCACCTGACGCAAAAAGGTAAAAACATCTTCGTTGTGAAGTTGATAGTAATTCGAGGAAAACCCGTTCTGCTCTAAATTTTTTTGGGCCAGAGCCAGGGAATGGGCAGAGGTTTCCACTAATTCCACTTGAGAAGCTCCGCCGGCAAGAGCGTTGACGCTGAAGCCTCCGGTATAGGCAAAGCAATCTAAGACCTTTCTTCCTTTTGCCAACTGCCTGACCAGAGCTCTCATCTCCCGCTGGTCTAAATAAAAGCCAGTTTTCTGGGGCTGAGTAAAATCAATAGTGAAGCGAGCGCCGTTTTCGGTGATTTCCGTGGACGGCGCAGCCTCGCCGTAAACCCAGGCCTCAAAATCTTTCAGGCCTTCTTCTTGTCGTGCGGGTGAGACAGAGCGTTCTAAGATAGAGCGAGGCTTAAGACGGTCGATTAACCTTTCCAACAGCCAGGGCTTGAGTCTTTCCATCCCCAGGGTAGTAATCTGAATAACCAGAATGTCGTTATAGCGGTCAATAACCAGACCAGGGAGGTTATCCCCTTCGGCGTTGACCAGTCGATAGGCGTTAGTCTCTGGTCCGAAAAATATTTTTCGCAGGTTGAGGGCCCTTTCCAGGCTCTTTTCGAGGGCCTCCTCTGGTGGCTCTGGGCCAAAACTTATCATTCGGCCAGCCAAGGAGCAATGGCGGTTAAAGTAAGCATAACCCAGATGGTGGCCTTGATTATCTTTAACCGCCAAAATGCCGCCGTTTTCAAAATCAGGAAAATATTGAATGGCGCCGGAAAAAATCCAGTGATGGCGCTGCCGGATGGGTTTTTCCTTGCCTGGATGAAGAATAACTGCCGGGTAAGTTTGGGATTTCATTGTCTTAGCTTTTATGCTTTATTTTTCCCCATCCTTACCATAACTGGTTTTTTCGCATAGGAAGCGAGCCACTTCGCTGTCTAAGGGAAGTAATTCTGACCAAGGGAAGTTTTGGGGTGAAACCCATAGTATTTCTTCATGGTCTCGAAGTGCTAAAGGAGTCTCCGGGATGTGGACCCGATAAACCAAAAGCTCAATCCCTGGTTCTATTTCTGGACGTTTCCAGGTGCCCAGGAATTCTCTGATTTCAGCCTCCACCCCCAACTCTTCTCTCAACTCGCGGCGCAAGCCCTCTTCAGGCGTTTCCTCGGGCCAAATTTTGCCGCCAGGAAATTCCAGCTTGCCGCCCCCTTTTTTGTTTTTTCTTCGCCGGGCTAAAAGGACCAGCCCGTTTCTTTCCACCACCGCCGCCGTTACTTTTTCCATTAATGACTCAGCCCTTAATTTTTTTCTCGCCTTGCAGGCTTGTCTTTTTCATCTTAGCTTCAGACCATCTTTTTAGCAATAAATTGTAAAGCGTCAATCCATCAGTGAGACTTTTAACGGGGATTTTTTCAGGTCAAAGGCTCTTTTCATCGATGTCTAAAGCTCACGGCACAAATCCTCCATAGGGCAAAAAATTTAAAATTCTCTTAGACGAAAAGAGAGAGACGTTTGGCACTAATGGAAGGATTGTAACATGTCACTAATGTATCTGACCCACCCATAAATTCCGGTTTTTGCCTTTCCGCATTTTTTAAAATTGGTGCCCCCTCCGCTATTTACCTATTTTTTTCACCTTTTTTTGTTGGTTTCTATTTCATTCCCATTTTTTGGGCCAAATAGGCGAAATATCACGTATTTATGTATTTTTCATAAACCCTGGCAAAGGAAAAGGCTAACTGCTGGTTGCCTGCTTCCAGGTTTTGCGTCTATGAATAGCGAAGCCCGTTCCGCAGGCTTGGAGAAGGTCGAGGCCGAAATGGCTGCGGAAAACCTGAACCGAACAAAAATCATCCCAGGTGCTTCCTGACCCGCTCAAGGAGAAATGGAAGAGAATCATTCTTACAACTCTTAAGCTATGTTAAAATAACCGCTATGAAAGTAGCCTTTTTAGCCTCCGAAGCTGTTCCTTATGCTAAGACGGGCGGTTTGGCCGATGTTGTCGGCTCATTGCCCCGGTATTTGGGCCAACTCGGAGTGGAAGTGGTTCTTTTCCTGCCTTTTTACCAAGAAGTCAAGAAGAAAAATTGGCCCTTAAGACGAGCTGCTGAGATAAATCTTGACTGGCAAGGAAAGCCAACCATTGTTCCGCTATGGGAATATGAATCGCCCCAGCTTCGCGTTTTATTTATTCAGAATGACAGTTATTATTTCCGCGACGGTCTTTATGGCACAGCCTCTGGCGACCATCCGGATAATGGCGAGCGGTTTGCTTTTTATTCCTTAGCCGCGCTCGAAGCCATGAGGGCGGTCAGTTTCCGGCCGGATATTATTCATGCCCATGACTGGCAGGCGGCTCTTTCTTTGGCCTATCTTCGCTACCATTATCAGAAGGAACCTTTCTTCTCTAAGACACGCTCTCTATTTACTGTTCATAACTTAGCTTACCAGGGAATCTTTCCCGCAGAGATAATTGGCCGTATCGGCCTGCCTCGAGATGTTTTTCGCTTAGAAGAAATGGAGTTTTACGGACGGGTTAATTTCTTAAAAGCTGGCCTGGTCTATTCCGATGCCATCAGTACGGTTAGCCCCACCTATAGCCGAGAAATTCAAGAGCCCGAGAATGGTTGCGGGCTGGATGGCGTTCTCCGCCAAAGAGCTTCGGTCGTCTTTGGCATTCTCAACGGCATTGATACCTCTTCCTGGAACCCGGAGAAAGACCCGCTTCTACCCTACCATTTCAGCCTGGAGGACATGACAGGGAAAAAGCGATGTAAAGAGGTGCTCTTCCGCCAATTCGGTTTTCCCTCAGTCGATATTGACCGACCGCTTGTCGGCCTGGTCACTCGCTTGGCGGACCAAAAGGGGCTGGATATCGTGGTCTCCAGCCTGGAAAATCTTTTTTCTCTCGGTTTGAGGTTGGTCATGTTGGGGCAGGGAGATAAAAAATATCAGGACCTTCTGGCCGCACTCCAGTTAGAAAAAAGGAGCCATCTTGGGGTTAAGATGGCTTTTGACGAGGCTTTAGCTCATTTGATTATCGCTGGAAGCGACCTATTTCTAATCCCTTCTCGCTACGAGCCTTGCGGCTTGACTCAGATGTATAGCCTGCGTTACGGCACAATTCCTGTGGTTCGAGCTGTCGGTGGCTTGGCCGATACAATTCAGGAGTTTGACCCCGCTACCCTCAAGGGCAACGGGTTCAGGTTCAAGGAATATTCAGCCGCAGCCTTAGTAGAAGCGGTGAAAAAAGCCCTGTCAATCTATGAGCAGGCTCCGCTTTGGGGTTCGTTAATTAGAAACGCCATGGCCGCTGATTTCTCTTGGGAGAGAGCCGCCCGAGAATATGTGGAGCTTTATCAGCGTCTCCTGAGGTTTGACCTTTAATCACAAGGGGGCAGCCAAAACTTGGGCAGTAAAATTGATGGGGGGGCCGGCCGCAACGCCAGCGGCTGAACGAAGCCGGCCCTTTATCCCTCTGAGAGAAAAACGGGTACCTTTTCATCTCCGCACCTCCGAACGCTAAATAACCTTACCCGCAGCCGATATGGGAGGCATTAGATCAACCTTCAGTAAAGTATTCATTTTGCCCTGCCTCTGCCCATTTTTCCCCAAATTTAACAGGCGTTTAGGCCATGATTTATCTTCTTTCAAAGGAGCGAGCGGCTAAATTGGGCTAAAGAGATGTTCACTCGGCCAGCCCGGAGCAAAAGGAAACTGTTGTCTTCTTTTGCTTAGCCTCCGTCAACAAGGCATGTAAGCAATTTTAATTTTTAAGTTTAACGAGGAGCCAACCAGCGGGGAAACATTCCTTTCCGTTGAAAGAAGCCAGATTCAGGAGGTAATTCTATTCAGGGTGGCGTGAGACGGGGCGGGAAAGCTCCTGGCCTTTGCGGGCGTATTGTTGCGAAAGCGAATTATTTCCTAAGCGATTGTACAGGTCGGCCAGGAGGAAATAGCCTAAAGCCAGGTCCTTGGGCTCAGGCTTAAGTTCAATTCCCTTTTGCACCAAGGAAATGGCTGTTGCCAATTCCTTTCCCTGGTTGAGAAGTATCCGGGCTAAATAAAAATAGGTGAGCGGAAAAGTCGGGTCAGTTTGTAAGCAAACCCGCAGGAGCCTTTCTTCCTCTTGCGTTTCACCGAGAAGGCGGTAAAGACGAGCTAAATTAAAACTGGCCTTGAAATGGCGAGGCGTATGGACTAATTCCTGACGATAAGCCTCGATGGCCTTTTCCGTCATGCCTTTCAATTCATATACCTGGGCTAAATTATAATTGGCGTTAGTTAATTCAGGGTTGATTTGTAAGGCGCGCTGTAAGTAAGTTTCGGCTTTTTCTAATTCTCCCCGCAGCGTGGAGACGGCGCCTAAGGCATTCAAAGCCGAGGCGGAATCGGGATTAAGGTTTAAGCATTCTTGGTAATAATTGATAGCTTCATCGTATTTTTGCTCAAAAAATTTTATGTTTCCCAGGAGAAAATAAATCTGGGAGTCAGGAAAACCCTTGCGGCTGAATTCTAACAGGAATTTTTCCGCTTCCCCCGACTGACCCATCTTGAGATAGCAATTGGCAATATTAAGGGCGGCAAAGATATCATCAGGTTTTAAGGCTAAGGACTGGCGGAAATAAGTAATGGCGGTCCCGAATTGATTGAGGCGAAAATAAATATTACCTAAGGTGAAATAGGCGTCGGAAATGTCCGGGTCCTGGGAAATGATTTTTTTAATGACCGCGATTGCTTCTTCCGCGTTGCCTTCCATCCCGATTTCTCTTGCCCTGGATAGTTCGTTAAAAACATCAATTTTATCGCGGGGATTAGCTAATTTCTTGCCCGAAGTAGCGGCCAGGTCGCTAAAAGAGCCAATGTAGCCTAAGGCAGCCAGCCTCTCTCTTGTTTCTTCGTCAATTTGATTCAAACTCAGTTGGAAGGCATTTTGGCTTTGCTGGTTAATGTATCGCTTAGCTTCATCTTCTAAGCGAGTTAATAATTTTTTTTGTTCGAAAGCCAGGTTATTTTTTTCCTCGGGGTCAATTTTAAGGTCATAGAGTTCAGGCTCGGGAGACAGGATTAGCTTCCAGCGGCCATCCTGAACACTTTGGAGTTCGGACCAGCCAAAATGAAATCGCGGATAATAAGTCTCGGCGTAGGCCAACCTTCTTGCCTCTTTCTTGGGCTTAAAAAAGAAAGGCAGAAGGCTTTTCCCCTGGAGCGCCTTAGGCGCGGGCAGCCCAATCATTTCCAGCACTGTAGGCATGACGTCAACTAAGGAAACCGTTTGGGCTACGGATATTCCCTGGAATTTAGGCAAGGGGGTAACAAAGATCAGGGGCACATGGATGGCTTCCTCATAGAGGAAAAAGCCATGGGTAGATTCTTTATGTTCGCCCAAGCTTTCCCCATGGTCGGAGGCAAAAATTAGAAGGGTTTGAGGCAGCAGGTCATTGGCCTCAAGAAAGTTCCAAAGCCGGCCTAACTCATGGTCAGTAAAGGCAATTTCGCCCAAATAGGGATGCTCGGGGTATTTCTGGGCCCAAAACTCTGGAGGGTCGTAGGGGGTATGGGGGTCATAAACATGAACCCAGCAGAAAAACGGTTTTTCTTTATTAATCTCGAGCCAGGAAAGAGCGTGGTCGATTACTTCGTTAGCAGGCCTCTGAACCATGGAGAGGGATATTTTTTCAAACTTACTCAGGTCGAATTGGTCGAAATAATAATCAAAGCCCTGGTTCAAACCCCAGCGGGAGTCGAGCACATAGGCGCCAACAAAAGCGGCCGTGGTGTAATCAGCCGCCTTAAAAACTTCAGCCATCGTTATCAGGTCCTTGGGAACGACGAACCCGCCGTTATCGCGGACGCCATGAAAAAGCGGGAGGGTGCCGGTAAGGATGGTAGTATGGGAAGGAAGAGTAAGCGGCGTTTGGGCGAGGCAATGCTCAAATTTAACTCCTCGGCTGGCGAAAAGGTCGATAGTTGGGGTCTCGATAGGTTTAAAACCATAACAATGGAGCCGGTCAGCCCTAAGAGTATCCACAGTAATCAGGATGACATTAGGCTTTTCTTTTTCAGAAAAGCGGGTTAAAGCCGAGCGCGAAAAAGGACGGCGGCCGAAAAAAAGGGCCACCGCCAAAAGAATGACCAAGCTAAGAAAAAGAAGAAGAAAACGAGGCCTTCGGGACTTTTTGGTCATGACCTGCTCAAGGTATCATTTTTCTACTCTTAACTATTATAGCTGATTAGGATTATTATATATTATAGCTCAATAAATCGCTAAAAAGAGGTTTTCTCTTCCTCCTTCTGAGGAGCAGCATAAAGTCTTCTGGAATCCTCTCAATAATCAACTTTCCTTAATTGGTTCAATTCGATTAGGGAGGCAGGCTTTGAAGCCCACACCGGGGATGGCAGAAGTCACCAAAAAATCAGAAGCCAAGCGAGCTCGTTCGGCAAGCGTGGTTTGGCTAACCCGCAAAAGACGAAAAAGAGCCCTTTAATCTTTCCAACCACGCTGTTTAAATTTTAGCGACCGCAGCCACCTGTTTAAGAATTATCTAAGTTTGGAGCGAAAGAAAAGCCAATATCTTTCACAGAGCTTCTTAAATTAAATAAAGTTTACCCCCCTCACAACAGAAAATTATTAGCTAATTTTTAAAGCTCAAAAAATTGGGCCGACTGTTTGGTTAAATAGAAAAGGCAGGGAGGCTTCCGCCTCCCTGCCTTTTAGCCACCTGAATTAGAACATCAAACGGAGTCCCAATCTGACCTGCCGCGGCCGCACTATGCTGTAAAGCTGATGGCCGTCGGTCGATTCCCACTGGTCAGGGAACCAATCATAACCAATCCTTGTTCCCCAGCTGGTAATGGTGTTAGTGTTAAACACATTGAAGACATCCAGCATCACTCCGAAGCGGTATTTCTCGGCAAAACGGAAGATTTTCTCCAGCCTGATATCGAGGATTTTTTGCATGGGATAATGATTGGAGCCGCGCGGCTCAACAAAGAAAGTTACTCTTCCCTGAGCTAAGCGCTTGGTCCGATATCTGGTAGTCCAGGCATTGCCCGTAATGGCCCGGAAATAGGCGCTCAAGCTTATATCCAGCGGCAAAATGTAGGTCCCCTGGAGCTTGACCATATGGGTCGGGTCAACAGTCAAATTACCATCATCGTTGATCCAGAAATTGGGGTCTCCAGTATGTAGCCCATCGCGGTCACTCCAGCCGATGTCATCCGCCTGCCCGTTATCTATGGTTCCCCAGGCTTTAGAGTAGACATAGCTGAGCAAAAGCTGCCAACGGTGGGAAAAGCGCTTGTTGAACATGAATTCAACCCCGCGGTATTTGCGGTAAGGGTCGAGCATAACCCAGGGGTCGCCTTTTTTAATGTTATCCAGAACATAAGCATGGGCATCGCCAGTGGTGAGCTCATAGATGTTGAAAGTCTTGTTGATGTGATAACCGACAGTAATTGGTACCTGACGATAGTTAGACAGGGTATCGTAGCGACCAATGATATTTTTCCATTCCCGATAGATATAAGCCACCGAAAAGGAAGCATCAGTAAAAAGTTCGCGTTCCAAACTCACTGTGTACTGGTTCAGGAAGGGGTGCTTAATTCCGTCAGCAATAGAATAAAGCTCTTCGTGTTTAAGCCGCATGAACTCTATCCACTTGCCGTTGGACCAGTAATAGCCAATATAATCTGAATAAGCTGAAGCTGGGTTTAATCGGTCGTGGTAACTCGAGAACATGCCCTCAGTAAACTGGCCATAGTGAGCCTTGAGAACTGTTGTCCTGTCGCCAAAAATGTCCAGGGTAAAACCAATCCGGGGAGCGATTCGCCGCGTGTTATAGACAATTCCCTCCACGTTCTTAATCGTTCCCCAGTTCTGGCTGAAGCGGAGCCCGGCGCTGATGTTTAGGCGGGGCGTAATCGACCAGGAATCCTGGGCAAAAGCTTCAAAGCGGGTATAGCGCGTATTGGTGTCATAGCCTTCATACTGATAAGCCAGGTAATGCTCCCATCCCTTGGTGGGATTTCCATAACCGAAGTAGGTCATATGGTTGGGGCCAGTATAGCCATATCTATCGCGGACTGTGGAGCGCTCGATTTCTACGCCGAATTTAAAATCATGGTCGCCTTTAATAAAATCCTCGGCAAAATGGGTTAAGCTGGCATTAGCCTGGAACCTGGTGCGGTCAGCATAATAGAAGTAACCCGAGCTGCTGTAGCGGAAGTTCTCGTCCAAGCTAAAATACATGGCCTTATCTTTGCCTACTTCCGGGTCAAGATAGTAGTAACCCCAGAAATAGGCCGCTTTAACGTCAAAAAAGGTTTTGGGGCTGAGAATCTTGGTCAGGCTAAAATTAGCCACAATCTCTGGTGATTTTTGGTTAACCACCGCATCGGGAGCCACATTGGCGCCAGCACCCCGATTTTTGCCGTCATAAGTATCGATTTCTAACGAAAAGACGAAATTGAGAGTGGGGTCTAATTGAGAAGTGAGCTTGGTGAAAAGACGAGGCTGGTTATATTGCCTGGGCTCAGGGAAACCAGTAACCCAGTCGCCGAACTGCTGGAATTGAGTGCCTACATAATACCAGTATTTGTCTTTTTTAATCGGTCCACCCAAGTGAGCATTGACGTCAATCAGCCGGTATTTGGGAGAGCTCAAGGTGGGAAAATCATCTAAGTATTTCTTGTTGTTATCCTGTTGCCAGAAACCCTTCGGCCAGTCGTCTTTTTGGCCCTGAAAAACACCCTCGATATGGCCAGCAATATTATTTCCACCAGATTTTGTCACCAGGTTAAAGATAACGCCAGTAAATCCCCCATACTCAGCCGGCAGCCCGACACCCATAATTTTGGCTTCCTCGATAATATTGTGGTCGAGAAAGACCCAGGCTGTTCCTGCCTCCGGGTCAGCCACGTTAACTCCGTCCACCGACCAGGCTATCCCAGTGCCGGAAGAACTGCCATAGGCTACGTTGCTGACAACGCCCGGCGCCATGTTGACGATATCAGTCGTGAACTGGCTATAGGGAATGTTCCGGAGAATCTCATTAGCCAAAGTAACCGAGGCCGTTTCGGTGGATTTGACATCCACTGTGGGGGCTTTAGCTAAGACCGTGACTTCTTCAGCTAAAGTCGCTGGTTTCATGACCAGGTCAACTGTCAGCCGAACCGTCGTGGTGAGACGGATATTTTCTCGAATGACAGTGGTAAACCCCTGAAGCTCGGCCTTCACCGTATATTCTCCAGGTGGGAGGGCGGGGAAGCGGAATTTGCCCTCGGGGTCAGTAACGAAAGTCCGCACACCCATTAAGCTGGGACCGGAGATAGTAACTGTCACTCCGGGAAGAGGATTCCCCTGGTCATCTTTAACCGTTCCTTCGACTGCCCCTGTTTCTCGGGATTGGCCAAATGTCAGGGAGAAAATGAACAATAAAGCAGTTAAAAATAAGAAGCAATTTTTTAGCTTCATCTTTCCTCCTTCCTTGAATTCCTTTGCCTTTTGACCATTTTTCCCTCGACTTAGGATGAAATTATTTTCTCTTTCTCACCTCCTTTCGAAATAACTATATGCAATTTTCATGCCAGCTTGGCCGATGAGCTAAGTGCTTGTATTTTAAATACTTAGGATAATCAAGGCTGTCAAGGTTAGGCCAAAATTCAAAATATTGAATCCATAAATCCAAAAATATGAATTTCTATCTCTTCATTTTTTCAACTTTCATTTTCTTTTGCTCCTGTTTTGGCCCTGGGTAAAGGTAACTCGTTAATTAATCTTAGGCTGAGCGAAGGGTGTTCATCGGGTTCATTATATAGTGGTGGAGGAAAAGCAAAAATTAAGGCTGAAATACTATATATTATGCTGTTCTCGGATATTAGGCATGCGGATGAATAATGAAGTTATCAGCGAAAACGCCGACTTTGTTGTCAGTTAGCTCTAATTATGGTAATTTGAGCGATGAGGATACTGAAGCCATAAGAAATATAATACTGCTAATGAGATATGTTTCCTTTTTAATTATTTTATTCTTATCTTGTTTCCCACTTTCCGCCGCTCCTTCAGACCTTTCTCCCCGCTATAAGGAATGGTTGGAGCTGGTTAGACCAATTATCACCTCAACAGAAAGAGATGTCTTCCTCCGACTCCAGACAGATGAGGCCAGGGATAAATTCATTGTATTTTTCTGGAAACAGAGAGACCCGCTTCCTGACACCGAAGCCAACGAATTTTATGAGGAATACATGAAACGGGTCAGTCAGGCTGACTCTCTTTTTGGCCCAGGGTCAGGAAAGCGGGGCAGCCTGACCGAACGGGGCTATTATTATCTTCTCCTCGGCCCTCCCTTAGAGCGTCACCTTTTTACCACCCATTCAGAACTCTGGCCTTTGGAGCTTTGGTTTTATCAGGGGGACGAGCGTTTCGGTCTTCCACCCTTTTTTTATCTTATTTTTTATCAACCCCAAGGACAGGGAGATTATCGCCTTTTCTACCCTGGTTTAGAAGGGCCAGAACAGCTTTTGATTCCCTCCTTATATCGTCAAGCCACTAATCGCGAGGCCGCTTATAATGTTCTCAGGAAAATCTCCTCTGAGTTAGCCAGCGCCTCCCTGAGCTTAATTCCCGGCGAGAAGCTACCGACAGCCACCGCGCTTTCTTCCCAAACCGTGCTCGCCTCCATCCGCTCTCTCCCGGAAAAGAAATTCAACGATGCTTATGCCCGCAATTACCTCCATTACCAGGGGTTAGTAGAAGTTGATTATGCCGACCGCTTTGTGGAGAGCCATCTTCGGACCAGAGTATTTCTTCATCAGGGGCAGCCCTTTGTCCACTGGGCCTTGGAGCCTGTTAAGATGAGTTTCTCTCCTTCTGAAGGCGGCCAAGTCTACGCCTCCTACGAGTTATATATAAAAATAGAAGACCAGTCAGGAAGGACGATTGGGGAAAGAAGCGAGGAGGTGCCGGTTCGCCTAAGCAGGGAGGAATTTGAGGCTCAAGGGAAAAGGATATTCTCTTTTCAAGACCTCTTCCCGATTATTCCCGGCAAGTTTAAGCTTCATTTTTTGCTGAAAAATAAGACGGCTCGCGAATTTTCTTCTCTAAGCAGCGAGGTGGAAATACCTTTGCCGGGAGCCAAAATCTCTCTGGGTCAGCCCATTATTTATTTGGAAAAAGAAAAAAGGCCTGAAAACCAGGTGACGAGGCTTCAGGCTTTTTGTTTGGGCCAATGGCGGTATTTGGTTAACGCTCGAGCCGAGATTCCCCTGAACGCCCAAGTCGGGCTCCTCCTTCAGTCCTTCTTGCCGGCAGGGGGCAATTTAGGCCCGGGCGGATGGTTAAAAATCGAGCTTAACCGAGCGGACACTCAGGAATTAGTTAAGACTATAGAAAAAGAGCTGAGCTCGGCAATTCAAGCCGAGAATATCCTGGATACAGGCCTTTTCTCCCTTTCAGACTTAAAACCGGGCTACTATTATCTATCAGTCCGGCTCCTTAACAGTGAGCGTCAGGTTTTAGCCGCGGCTCAGGAAAATTTCATTTTGCTTGGCCAATCTTATCCCGCTATTCCTCGGATATTATCTCGGCTGCACCCAAGCTTTCCTTCCCTGGAAAATTTGAAGGCCTTAGGGACGCAATTTTTTCTTTCCGGCCAATACGAAGCAGCTCTCAAGGTGGGAACCGAGATTCTGCGGTTAAAGGACGAGCCTGAAACCAGGCTTTTCTTAGCTAAATCTCTTTTTGCTTTAAACCGGTTTGAGGAATCTTTATCGCTTCTTTTGCCCATCTATGAAATCTCTAAATCAAGGGAAATGGCCAAGGTAATTGCGCTGAACTTGGTCAGCCTTAAGAAATGGTCTGAGGCCCTCCCCTACCTTGAATCGTTGCTTCAAGAAATTACGGAGCTAAGCGTTCTTAACCTGACCGCTGAATGTTATCTCCACCTCGGTCTTCCCCAAAAAGCTCTTCCCCTTTTGCGAAAATCACTGGAGCTTGACCCGGAGCAACCGCAGGTGAAAAAGATGGAGGAAGAAGCTAGGTCCAGGATTAAGTGAGCCTTGAAATGAGCCAAAAATGCCCGTTTTTGGCGATTAATTGGATAAAAGGGATAATAATTTGGTTATCAAAGGAATGGGTCAAAATGAAGCGAAAAACTTTTCGAGTCAAGAATAATTTCTGTCCCTCGCTGGTCATTTTCTTATTCACGCTTCTATCTCTTATTGGCCTGATTAAGCCCGGTTTGGCCCAGTATCAGGGTAAAATCGAGGGCACCGTGGTTGATTCGGCTAATAATCCCGTGGAGAAAGCCGAAGTAATAATTATTTCGCAGTGGTCCACGGCGGTTAACTATCATTTAGAAACGGATAAACAGGGCCACTTTATCCAAATTGGGTTAAGACCAGGTTACTTTTTGCTGGAAGTGAGAAAAGCTGGTTATTTACCTCGCTCCTTAGAAGTTAAGGTCCATGTGGCCGAGACAACTAAGGTGGAAATTAAACTGGAAAAAGCCCAGGAATTGGCCGAACGCAACATTTCTCAGGCAGATAAATTGTTCTTGCAGGGCAATAAACTTTACGCCGAGAAAAAGTATGAAGAGGCAGTTTTGGCTTATCAAGAAGCGATAAAACTTAGCCCGTCTCATTGGGGGTATCATTTTAACCTTGGTCTGGCTTATAAAAAATTACAGCAAGAAAAAGAAGCCACCGCGGCTTTTCGGCAGGCCCAAGCGCTCAACCCGGATAGTTTTAGCGCCAACAAGGAATTGGGCGAAAGTCTGGCTAAGCAAGGTGATTTCCAGCAGGCTCGAGTTTATTATGAAAAAGCAGTAGCTTTAAGCCCGGACGACGCGGATGCTGCTTATAATTTAGGCGTCTGCCTGGTTAACCTGAGTGAGCCAGAAAAAGCCCTGAATTATTTTCAAAAAACCGTCGAGTTGAATAAAGACTATGCGGATGCTTATTATCAGATGGGAACAATTTTTATTAGCCTCAACCGGGTAGCCGAGGCAGTGGACAGCTTAGAGACGTTTATTAAATTAGCTCCACCCTCCGACCCCAGAACAGAGACGGCTAAGCAACTCATCGCCTACTTAAAAAAATAAGCTTATCCCTTTAGCTTCAGTGATGAGGAAAGAAATCAATTCTTAGGCCCGGCTCTAAAATGCCTTGAGCTTTAGGCTTCGACTGGCCTAAGGGGGTTCTTAGGCCCCGCCAGGAGAAAAGCATCGGTACCTCAGGCCGAAAAACCGTCGGGGTTGGCTCCTTCTGGAAAACTGCCTATCTCCGGACAGCTTGATTTGAGCTTAGCGGCTGGCTCTCTGCTGAGGAAAAAGGTCAGCTTATTTTTAATAGGATGGGGGTTTAAGCGCTTTTTAACCATCAGGATTTTTTATTTTTCGGGCTAAAGGGTACTTCTCTCCAAGGAAAATAGGGGTTTTTAAAAGGCCCAATAAATCATTACTTTTTTTAATAAAGAGCCAGGAACGGCTTGACGGCCAGAGATAGATAGTTTATGATTTCTTAATGTATCTATCGATTTTATGGCATCATCATCAGCCGATTTACCGTCAGCCTGAATCACGGCATTACCTTTTGCCTTACGTCAATTATCATTTGACGAAAAATTACTATCCAATGGCCTGCTTGGCTGAAGAGACTGGTTTTCCTTGTCTTTTCAACCTTGAGCCCTGTTTATTAGAGCAAATAGAAGATTATACTCAGGGTTTAGCTGAGGACTCCTTTCAACGAGCTTTAGAAAAAGAGCCCGAAAAGCTGACCTCGGAGGAAATTAACCAGCTGCGGCGTTTTCTTCCAGCCGAGGCGGCAGGAAAGAATCTTAGCCGCCAAGAACTGCAGCTGGCCGTATTGCACTCCCTCTTTCCCCCTCTTTTGGAGCCAGAAACCCAGGCGAGCGAGGATAAGGATTGGCTGCTCTGGAAACAGCGGGAGACCCAGAAAAAAGTAATTCCTCTTTATAAAAAATTATCTCTTGCTGGCCAGGTGGAACTGACCACCTCTGCTTATTATCATCCTCTCCTGCCGCTAATTGTTGATTTATCAGTTAATTCTGAGCCTCTCGAGCCGGCCCTTCCTTTTCGCTATCCTGAAGATGCCGCCGGCCAAGTCAAAAAGGGCCGCACTTTTTTTAAAAGTATTTTTGCTTTAGACCCGGCTGGTTTCTGGCCTCCTGAGGGCGGGATAAGTCAAGAGGTCGCGGAAATAATTGCCAAAGCCGATTTTTCCTATACAATTAGTGATGAAAATATACTCTGGAAAAGCCTGAAAAGAACTCCAGAATGGAGATTATTAGGCCAAGCCTATGCCTGCCACAACCTGACAGTCTTTTTCCGTGACCGGGAGCTTTCTGACCTTATTAGTTTTGAATATCAGCGTTGGGAAACCAAGGAAGCGGTTGACCATCTGGAGGCGAAATTAAGCCAAAGGAGGAAAATGATTGAAGACCAAGGCATCATTGTAATTGCCCTGGATGGCGAAAATCCCTGGGCCGGCTATCGCCATAACGGTGTTCCCTTTCTTCGGGAATTATATTCTCGGTTGAAGAAAAAGGACTGGCTTACCCCTATTCTCCTTCGTGATTATCTGAAACTTAAGCCGGCGGCCTCAGAGATAGAATTAGTGCCGGGGACCTGGCTGGGTAATTTTTCCCGCTGGGTAGGCCATCCTGCCAAGAATGCTGCCTGGGAGAAACTCGCTTCAGTAAGACAGAAATGTGGCCAGAGCGAGGCCATTTTTATCGCTGAAGGCTCTGACTGGTTCTGGTGGTTTGGTGAACCGGGGCTCGTCGAGTTTGAGAGCCTCTTCGCAAGCTATCTCCGCGAGGCCGAAAAATCAGCCCCAGAAGGTCCGAAAGTTGTCTGAACTTATTTTTCTTTTGGCTGTGCACAACCACCAACCCGTCGGCAATTTTCCTGCGGTTTTTGACCAAGCATTCCGCGATTGCTACCTTCCCTTTTTAAGAGAAATGTCATCCTTTCCGGCGATTAAATTCACGCTTCATTTTTCTGGCCCGCTCTGGGAATATATGGAGCATAACCAAAGGGAGGCTTGGGAACTAATTCAGCTCTTGGTCGCCAGAGAGCAGGTCGAGCTTTTGGGCGGGGGTTTCTATGAGCCAATTTTAGCCATCATTCCCGAACGGGACAGACAAGGCCAATTGAAATTAATGAGCGATTTTCTCTCCACCAATTTTGGCGTCAGGCCTCAAGGAGTCTGGTTGGCCGAGAGGGTCTGGGAGCCTCAATTGGCCAAAACTCTATCTCAGGCCGGCTATAAATATACCCTTTTAGACGAAGAACATTTCGTTTATGCCGGGCTAATGAGGCCTCGTTTTCCCTATCTAACGGAAGATGAAGGCTATCCCCTGGTTATTTTTCCCATAGATAAAACCTTGCGCTATCTCATTCCTTTCCGTTCCTTAAATGAGGTCGAACAGTATTTTCAAGAATTGAACCAGGAAGGGGCGATAGCTATTTTAGGGGACGATGGCGAAAAATTTGGGTTATGGCCGGGAACCAAGGATTGGGTTTACAAGGCGGGCTGGCTCAAATCGTTTTTGGACTATTTATCTCGCTCCGGCATTAAGACCATGACCATGAGTGAATTCTTAGCGGCCCACCAGAAGCTGAACTTGATTTATCTTCCTCCCGCTTCTTATGAGGAAATGATGGAGTGGGTTTTAGAGCCGGCCCAATATCGTAAGCTGCGAGAGCTAAAACAGGACTTAGGGCCAGAATTCCGGCGCCTGTTGCGAGGAGGTTATTTTCGAGAGTTTTTCCTTAAATATCCAGAAAGTAATCATCTGCACAAAAGAATGCTTCAAGTTTCTCGGTTTATGGAAGAACAAAAGATTCAGGACGAAAAAGTTTTAAAAGAATTATATCGGAGCCAGTGTAACGACGCCTACTGGCACGGCGTTTTCGGCGGGCTTTATTTGCCGCACCTGCGTCAGGCCGCCTTTTCTCATCTTCTCGAAGCCGAAAAGAAAGCGGGAGTAAGCTCTGGCTGGCAAAAGATAGATTATGATTTGGACGGAAAAGAAGAGCTATTTTATCGCCAAGAGGCTTTTAGCTTAATTCTCAAGCCTGCTGGTGGCGCCAGCCTGCTCGAACTTGATTTTAGACCTCTTTGCCGCAACCTGACGAACGTTCTTACCCGTCGAGCCGAATCGTACCATTATCAGCCCCAGGAATCGGGGACGGGAAAGAGTATTCATGAGCTGGCCAAAAGATTACCGGAAAATTACGAGGCTTATCTTCGTTATGACCCCTATCCTCGTCGGTCCTTAATTGACCACTTTTTTTCGCCCGAGACCAGGCTGGAAGATTTCTCCGCATGCCGGGATAAAGAAGGCGGGGAATTCATCACTGGCGAATATAACTTTTCTTTCCAGGCTGACCGAGCTCTCCTGGAAAAAGAGGGGAAGTTAAGATTCTCAGGACAAGAATTGACACTTAAAATCAGAAAAGAGTTCACCCCGCAGCCTGAAGGGCTGGTCATTAGATATGAGATAATTAATTTAAGCCCGGATGGGAGTCAATTTATTTTTGGCCAAGAATGGAATTTTTATCTTCTACCTGAGGAATGGCAGATAGAGGCCAATCGGCTCAAGCTTCTTGCAGGACGGATGGAAATGGAGTTTAACCCCGAGCCAAAGTTCCGTTGGTGGCCGCTGGAGACTCTCTCTCAATCTGAGGCTGGCTATGATATAATCTTTCAAGGCATAACCTGGTTACCCCATTGGTTCGTCTCCCTAAGCCCGGGAGAAGAATTTGCTTTTTCTGTTGTCCTGAAGTTTAAACATGAATCATAAGTCTTGGTGTTTGGTCCTTCATAGCCATATCCCCTATGTAATTAATCATGGCCGTTGGCCCCACGGCGCGGATTGGCTTTTTGAGGTCTGCGCGGAAAGCTACCTTCCGCTGCTCACTGTTTTATGTCGTCTTCGGAACGAGGGGATAACCTCCAACATTAACCTTTCTTTTACGCCTGTTTTGATGGAACAACTTAAGAGCAGGAATTTTGCTGCTGGGTTTAAAAGATATCTTCAGATGAAAATCGACTTGGCCCGAGACAACCGCGCTTATTTTGCCCAAACCGGTCAAGACCGCTTGGTTCGATTAGCTCAATACTGGGAAACCTGGTATCAAAGAGCTTATGAGGATTTTGTCTCCCGCTGGGAAGAAGATATCCTAAAGGGCTTCAAAAAACTCCAAGATGAAAAGCAGGTGGAAATCCTGACTTCAGCGGCGACTCATGCTTATCTGCCTTTGCTCAGTGATGACCGGAGTGTGCGCTTTCAGGTTCAACAGGGCCGATTTGTTTATGAGCAGTACTTCGGCCAGCCGCCGGCTGGATTTTGGTTGCCGGAATGTGCCTACCGTCCTCGCTATGTTTGGAAGCGTCCCCTAAAAGCCGGCGCCGCTTTTCTCAGGCCGGGGCTCGACGAGCTGCTTCGAGAATCAGGGCTAAAATATTTCTTTGTGGACACCCATCTCCTGCGGGGCGGTGAGGTGAAAGGAGTTTATTTAGAGCGGTTTCCAGTTCTCAAGCGGCTCTGGCAAAAAGCCCAGCAGGAGCAAAAACCTGCCCGGGAACAGGGGCTTTCGCCCTATTTGCCTTATTTAGCCGAGCCTTCTGGTCTTCCCTTTTTTGTCCGCGACGAGAAATCAGGCAGTTTAGTCTGGAGCGGCCAGGCCGGCTATCCCGGAGATGGCTGGTATTTAGAATTTCATAAAAAGCATTTCCCAGGTGGCTTGCGCTACTGGCGAGTGACGTCGGCCCAATTAGACCTGGGAGAGAAGCAAATTTATCAACCGGAAAAAGCGAAAGAAAGGTTGGCAGAACAGGCAACTCATTTTGTCAGCTTATTAACGGCGGCGCTGAAAGACCAGGAAGGAGACGTAATTGCCTCGCTCTATGATACCGAGCTTTTCGGCCATTGGTGGTTTGAGGGCCCGGAATGGCTCTATTTAGTAGTGAAAAAGCTGGCGCTGACGAAAATAAGACCAGAGAGAGCCAGCCTTTGTCTGGAACGACTCAACCCCCAAATTCCTGTCTCTTTGCCTGAAGGCTCCTGGGGAACAGGCGGGTTTCATTGGGTCTGGCTTAATGAGGATACCTCTTGGGTTTGGGAAAAGATTTACCGGCTTGAGGATGAGTGGGGCAAGATTTATCCTGATTTGGCGAAAAGACAGCCGCGGCTTTACCGACAGTGGCTGAGGGAAAAGCTTCTTTTGGAAAGCTCGGATTGGCCTTTTCTCATTTCCACCTGGACGGCTCGCGATTATGCTGAAAACCGGGTGGCCGAGCATTATGAGCGAGCTAAGATTCTTTTAAAATGGATAAAAAGAGGCGCTCCCTTGCAAAGCGAAGAGCAGGAACAACTTCTTAACTGGGAAAAGGAAGACAGCCTTTTTCCTCAGTTCTTTCCAGGGGGCGCAGAATGATCGAAAGGTACCATCCTTTCCTTCATCAATTTCCCGCGAGCGGTTCCAAGGAGCTGCAGATATTTTCCATCCTGGCGCAAAGTTTCTTTCAGCCCTTCTCTCTTAGGGATAATTTATTAGTTATTCTTACAGCTTTAACTGCTGGTTCTGGCCTCGGTTTTAACCGAGCCATGCTGTTATTGAACGAAGAAAATCAATTAAAAGGGGAATTTTGGTTGGGCCCGGCCTCGGCCGAGGAGGCCGCTTCTTTGTGGCAAGTCCTTTCCAAGCCCGGCGTCGGCTATGCCGAAATTATTGAACATAACCGCAGCTTAGTAATGAGTGAAGTTAATCCGCTGGTTCAGAAGATAAAACAGGTTGCTTATCCTCTTTCTCCCCCTCCCCTTACCTTGCCTGCTTTAGCTGCTTCGTCGCGGGAGATTATTCTGGTTCGTGACGCCAGACATGAGCCTCTGGTGGATAAAGACTTTTTAGAATTAATCGGTGTCGAGGAGTTCCTCTGCATTCCCCTTCTTTCGCCTGACGAAATTTTCGGCGAAATCATCCTGGATAATGCTATCACGGGGGAAGCAATTAAGAGTCGAGATATCGAGTTAGCCAGTCTCTGCGGTTTAGCCGCTGGTAATTACATATATGTCACCAAATTGCAGCGCCGCATTATGGAAATGAAAAAGCAAGCGGCTCTGGGTGAGATGGCCATGTTTGTGACCCACCAGTTGCGGAATCCCTTAGTTAGTCTTGGTGGTTTCGTGGAGCAATTGCTCTCGCCCGACCTGGATGAACGGCGCAAACAGAGAAACTTGAAAATCATCCAGGCGGAAATAAACCGCTTAGAGCAGATGATGGGTCGACTGACCCGGTTTTTCCGGGTGGAAATCAAAGAAAAGGTGCCGGTAAGCATCAAAGAGGCGTTTAAGTTAGCTACCGAGGCCGTAAAATCCCCAGTGGCTCAGAAAAAAGTTAGAATTGAAACGGAAATTGAGCCCGGGCTATCGGTTGTCCTCTCCGACCCGGTCCATTTGGGCGAAGCCTTGCGGAACTTGATGGAAAATTCCCTCGACGCTCTGCCCGACGGAGGATTAATTCGTCTTCGGGCCTATCGAGAAAATAGCGAGTGGGTAGTTATTTCTGTGGAAGACAACGGACGGGGCATTCCAGAAGCCATCAAGGACAGAATTTTCGAGGCGTTTATCTCGACCAAGGAGAAAGGCCTCGGTCTTGGATTAGCTTATGTGAAAAGATTCATCGAAGCCAGCGAAGGAAAGATTAAAGTAGAAAGTGAGGAAGGCCGGGGCACCAAGATAAAGCTATTTTTTAAAGCAGGATAACCAAAATGAAAAAAAAGAAAAAGATTTTGGTGGTGGAGGATGAGGCCAACCTTTGTTTGCTCTATCGGGAAGAGCTGACCAAGGAAGGCTATGAAGTTACGGCGGTCACTAATGCGCAGCGGGCCTTGGATTTAATTAAGAAAGGCGATTTTGACCTCATTATCACTGATATTCGGATGCCGGCTAAGGATGGAGTCGAATTGATTGGCGAAGTCATGCAGATTCGTCGGGATATTCCGGTGATCATTAACACGGCCTATGAAAGCTATCGCTATGATTTTCTAACCTGGGCGGCTGACGCTTATTTAATCAAGTCCGCTTCCCTTAAAGAACTCAAAGCGAAGATTAAGGAGCTTATCGGGTAGAACCATGTCTGAGCTAAGAAAAGATATTATCAGTGGTCGGTGGGTAATAATCGCCGCGGAAAGAAGCAAAAGGCCGGATGATTTCCGGCCAGCGGCCGAAGAAAGCAAAAAAGCGCCAGAGCGTTTCTGCCCCTTTTGTGAGGGGAATGAAGACAAGACGCCTCCGGAAGTTTATGCGGTACGCAAAAAGGGAACAAAGGCTAACCAGCCAGGCTGGTTTGTCAGAGTCGTCCCGAATAAATTCCCGGCTTTAACGCGTGGGCCAGCGCCCGAAGAAAAGATAGATGGCCACGGTCTTTTTCGCTCGCTGGAAGGGATTGGCGTTCATGAGGTCATTATCGAGAGTCCCCACCATAACCATGAATTGTCCGACCTACCTTTGGCTCAAATAAAAAAGGTTATCAAGACCTATCGCCAAAGACTCCGCAAGATACAGGCGGAACTGCAGTATAAATATATTCACATTTTTAAAAACAAGGGCCGCGAAGCTGGCGCTTCCCTCAGCCATCCGCATTCACAGCTCGTGGCGACACCGATAGTTCCTAAAAAACTGGTTGAGGAACTGAGGAGTTGTCAAAAATTCTATGACCAATTTAAAGAATGCGTTTTTTGTCGGCTGATTAAAGAAGAGATAAGAAGAGGTGACCGGCTTATCTATCAGAATGACTATTTTTGTGTCCTCACGCCCTTTGCTCCCCGCTTTCCCTTTGAAATGCGGGTTTATCCCTTCCGTCATGCGGCCTGGTTTTCGGAGATTAGGGAGGCCGAAATCTCAGGATTAGCCGAGGTTTTAAAACAGGCTCTTGGCCGATTAAAAGATGTTCTGGCTGACCCCGCCTACAATTTTTACCTTCACCAGGGACCAAACCCGAATGCACCAACGGAACAAACGCTCAGGGTGAGAAAAAGTTTTCATTGGCATCTTGAAATTATCCCCGTTTTAACTCGAGCCGCTGGTTTTGAGTGGGGGACCGGCTTTTATATCAACCCTGTTTCGCCCGAAGTGGCCGCTAACTATCTAAGAAGTGCCGGCCGCTAATAAACCAAAAAGAAACCTCCGGGTTTTATGTGGGTAAACGTGGAGAATAGAGGGCGAAAGAAGGAATTTCGGGAGCCTTTTGAGGTAAGTTTTTAGAGGAAACTTTCTTGGGTCGCTGCCTGTTCATATTCATCTAATGAGTGTAATAGACATAAAACCGCCTAAGCAAATTGGCTAAAAAGGCGCATCTAAGCCGAGAATTTTGGCTGGTAGAAAAAACAAGGACACCAATTTTATAACTATTTTCTATCGTGATATCAGTTCTCCTGTAAAAATCGCCTGACTCTGCAAAAATCAAGGAGAATAAAGCTGGAGAATTTAATAGTTAAATTTAATTGTTAGTCTTTTAGCTTAAAGAACAGCCAGTTCTTATCGCTTCCGTCTTTTGTCTTTATTTTGACCAGAACGAAGCGGCCCCGCAGTTTTTGGCCCTTAATCTCGACCACTTTTCTCTCGGCCGAATTTTCTATCGGGCGATAACTTCCTTTGTCCCAGATTTCTACTGTTCCCGCTCCATATTCTCCCTCAGGAATGACTCCTTCAAAAGCCTCATAGCCAAGAGGATGGTCCTCAGTCTGGACAGCCAACCTTTTCACCCCGGGCGTTAGCGGCGGTTCCTTAGGAATTGCCCAGCTCTTAAGGACGCCTTCTTCTTCCAACCGAAGGTCATAATGAAGATGGGAAGCTTGGTGTTTTTGAATAACGTAAACCAGGACATCCTGGGCCGAGCGTTTTTTTTCTTCTCCTTTTGGCTCGGGCGTTCGCTGGAAATTCCTCTTTTTATGATACTCTTTAAGTCCCATTTTATTTCCTTGATTAACGGTGGAGAAAGGCTCTCTCAGAGTCGGTCTCACCTGGTCGACGAGTGACTAAAAAGGCTAAATGAAGCTCGTCAGCCCGGCGGATAACCTCCTCGTCTCGAATCGACCCCAAGGGAGCGATCACTGCCGTGATTCCGCTCGCTGCGGCCAGCTCAACGACATCAGTGAAGGGCATAAAGGCATCAGAAGCTAAGACGCATCCTTGAGGCCCGTAACCTCGCTGGGATAAACGGATGGCATTTTCAGCCGCATCAATGCGGGAGCGTTGACCCGAGCCAATTCCATGGACTTTATCTTTTTGGCCGATAACCACGGCGTTGGAACGGGTAAAACAGGCCACTATCCAGTTAAAGATAGCCGCCTCCACCTCCTCTAAGGACGGCTTCCTCTCGGAGATAACATCGATGGCCTCCGGGCTGGTGATTTTGGAATCAAATCTTTTCTGGATTAAAAGCCCTCCCGCCACCCTTTTAACCTCGAGTCCATTATCCTTGGAGGGCAAGTCAAGCCGGGCCATACGGCAAACTCGCAGGGTTTTCCGGCTGGCCAAAATCCTTAGAGCTTCGGGCTGATAACCTGGGGCATAAACAACTTCAATGTTCCGCGGAGATTCGATTAAGCGTAAAGCTAAGGACTCATCGACCTCAAAATTAAAAACATTGACGCTGCCGAAATTGGCCAAGGGGTCACATCCCCAAGCCTTTAAAAAAGCTTCCAATGGCGAGGGAGCTTTGGCCACCCCACTCGGCATCTCATGTTTCACCATCACAGCCAGCGAGTCCTGGGGATAAATCGAATTAAGCTTGACCAGGAGGCGCTGGCCTAAATCCATGTCAGCCACGTTAATAAAACTCAAGCCTTTGGTCCCGGCCTGTAAAACTTCCATGGTGGCCATGTTCGGGCCGCTGGCTTCGGCCTCCACGTAAAAAGCCGCCGGGTAGTTGGGGTTTTCGCCGTAGCGCATGGAAATTTTCTTAATAAACCGAGTTTCGCCCAAAAGCAAGGCTTCAGGGAATTCCTCTTTGACCTGAGTCAGGTATTGACGCCGAGAGTCAGAGATGGGTTTCGAGCTCATAGTTTGCCGCCTCCTTTTTTAGTAGCGATTGATGACCTCAGTTTCTATTGGCCTAAGGCTAAGCAAAGAAAAAATTACGGCCACTGCCGCCACCCGCCAATCCTCCTTTCCTTCCTTGGGCCCAAGAGCCTGGTAAAACTCAGCGAGAAGTCCAGAGGCGGTGGAGGATTGCACCGAAAATTTTAAGGGAGAGCCGGAAAAAGACAGAAGCGGCTGCCGGTTTTCTCCGTTATAAGTGGCTAAAAGATAGCCTTGATTAGACCTCAGGACTAACGGCCAAAAATCCCTGATACTTTGGCCATTCTCTCCTCTTCGAATCAAACTCATAGCTAACTGGCCAGCAGAGGAAAAACAACCACTGATCCTGGGAGTAAAGGTAGGAAAATCTGGTTCATAGTCCCAATTTTTCAGGGCTTCTTTTAGAATCTTAACTGGGTCTGGCTCGCCAGAGGCTAATTGGGCGGCAATAGCCTCAGTCTGACGGCCGTTGCTGGCCGCCACTCCCCGGCTGAAAAGAATCGCCGGATAGACCAATAGCTCCTTCTCGGCAGCGGTGAGAGTCACTTCTGGTAAGGGTTCGGTGAAAATGCCTTCTGGTTTTGAGACTAAGCGCCTTGCCCGGCTGGCGGGGGAGCGACCAGTAATTCCATAAAGCAAGAAGGCTTTTTCGGGGGCAATTAAGCCTGCTGCCAGAATTCGGCCAAAATATTCCCCGAAACTTAAAATTTGGCTTAGGCTAGGTCGCATCGGAACCCAAAAAATGATTAAAACATACCCTTCGCTCGATGTCAAAAGGAGTTCCTGCGCATCTCTGTAAAAAAATAATCATCTTTTGGCGACGAAGCCAACACTTTCCAGGATAAGCACTGCTAATGTGTTGGGCCAGATACATTAATAATGCATCATAATCCTGGTAGCAGTGGTGAGGGCTAATCTTTTTCGCCCAACAGAACCTTATTTACCTCATGCTGAAGCTTTCCCCCAAGCTACAGACATCAACCAAAAAAAGAAGTTGGCCGCAAAAAAATCACCCGCAGAAGGGTCGCTGATGCCTGGGCCCCTAACATACACTATGCTGGGTCAGATACATTAGCCACACGCTATAATCCTTCCTGCAGGGGAAATCGTTAATCTCTTTCTCCCCTAAAAGAATTTTAAGTTTTCGGCCAATGAACAATCTGTGCCCGGGCCACAAGAATCAACGAAACGACCAGTTGACCGCTAAAAAATCCGGGGTAAAAGTGTCCCTGATGTATTGAACTCATACATCTGCTTGTCCTGAGACTCTGAATAAGATAGAATTGAGGCCATGAGCCAGGAGAAGCTCTATTTTCCAGAAAAAGCCTATGAGAATTTAGAATTTCTTCATTCGGAAGAAGCGCGAACTATCCGGATTCTTAGTGAAATCCTCGAACCCTGGTATCGCCTTTCTAAGCACAAGGTGCATACGACAGTTCTTTTTCTGGGCTCATCTCGCGCAAATCCCCTCGAAAAATCGGAATTGGCCAAATATTATTGGGACGCAGAGGAGTTAGCCTTTCTCCTGGCTCGCTGGGCCATAAAATTGAAGCCGAAGGGTAAGAATTTTGTCATCTGTACTGGCGGCGGGCCAGGTATAATGGAAGCAGCCAACCGGGGTGCAGCCAGGGCAGGAGGTATATCTATTGGCATGAATATCTCGTTACCCCATGAGCAATTGCCCAACCCCTATATTTCGCCCGAGCTCGCCTTTATTTTTCACTATTTCTTCACTCGCAAATTCTGGCTAATTTACAAAGCCAAGGCGGTAGTGGCTTTTCCCGGAGGTTTTGGCACGCTGGACGAGCTTTTTGAGACTTTGACCCTGGTCCAGACCGGCAAGATCGACCGCAAGGAATTAGTTATCCTTCTCTACGGAGAAGAATTCTGGCGGCGACTGATTAATTTCGACTCGTTGCTGGAAGCTAAGCTTATTTCTCCTGAAGATTTGGAGCTTTTTGTTTTTTGCTCCCAGCCTCTTCCAGCTTTTCGCTACCTGCGGCGTCGACTCCTGGGTTTTCTTAAATCTTAATCTTTCATGGCGGTGAGAAAAAGCTGGCGTCTAATTATCGCTTATCGAATTCCGAGCTCGGCGGATAAAGCTCCCTTTCCTTTCTTGCCCCTTTGGTTTTCAGTCTTATTGTTAATTTCTTTTTTCCTCGGCGGATGTGTTAGCTTGAAACCAAGGCCGGCCATTTATGTTGAGGAAGGGCTTGCTTCCTGGTATGGTCCCGATTTTCATGGCCGACCTACTTCCAGTCGAGAAATTTTCGATATGAATGAGATGACGGCGGCGCACCCAACTCTGCCTTTTGGAACCTATGTCGTAGTGACCAACCTTAATAACGGGCGCTCCGCTGTAGTGCGGATAAATGACCGGGGACCGTTTGTTACCGGCCGCATCATCGACCTTTCTTATGCCGCGGCCAGAGTCTTAGAGGCAGTCGGGCCGGGAGTAATTCCGGTGCGGCTCGAAGTTTTAGGTAAGATATCTCCGCCTTCCACTGTTCCTAACTATTATGTCCAGGTCGGCGCTTTTGCCCTGGAGGCCAATGCCCGAGCTCTTTTTGACCAGTTAAAACCCAAGTATCCTAATGTTTTTATCTCCACCTTTAGCACACCGCAGGCGGTTTATTATCGAGTGCGAATCAGAGCTGCTGACCGAGACCAAGCCATGCGCATTGCCCAGGTCCTCAGCGAGGCTGGCCAGGCGGTCCTGATCATTGAAGAATAATCAACCCCATCCTTAGCCTCTTCTCAAAGGTCACTCGTTTATTGGTCGCAAGTATCCTTATCATTAAAGAATAATTTCCCATTTTTGCCTTTGGTCTTTTATCTTTTGTTCAAGCTTAAACTTAGCGGTTTTTTATCTCCTTCCCCAAAAGGTCTAATTTTCTCGGCGCAAAATAAAACTCAGATATTCATAGTTTTCTATTTTCATCTATTTTATTGAAGCAGGTCTGAGAGCTAAATCAGGTTGGCGTAAGCCACTATGGAACATGTGGGCCTCCTTAATCGTCTTTCGAGGGAACCTACCTGCTCCAAGATATTTGACTGTAAGCTGGATAAAGAAAGGTGTTAAGGGGGGTAAAGAATCAGACACCAAGTCTCTCATTTAGAGGCGAGCGACAAGATGCACGAAGAGGAGGCAGTACCCACTACCAAATAAGAGCCGCTTATTCCAGATGTTTTATTACTCTATCTTCCCAAGATGCTGTCCCACCGGCCCAAGATAGAATGAGCTTATTTTTTCCTTTTGAAGAGGAAGGCTGATTCGCGGCGGCGGTTTTCGATTCCGTCATGGACCGCGTAATAGGCACCACTCCAGATACAGGCCGCTCCGTATTCGCCTTTTTTATTAACAGCATAAAAATTAAGGCTAAACCGAGGTAAACCGTCGTTATCTAAGAGATAAGGTTGCAATTTTGTTTTCTGGACGATTTTTTCCAAAGCCTTAAGGCAAGCCTCCTCAGGCGAGAAACCCTGAGCCATAAAATTGACCACCTGAAAGCTACCACAATTTAAAATGTTAGCCTCTCCCCTTCCGGTCGACCCGGCCGCTCCGATATCGTTATCGACGTAGAGACCAGCGCCGATAATGGGTGAATCGCCCACTCGGCCAGGAAGCTTAAAGGCCAGACCACTGGTCGTTGTTACTCCGGCCAAATTTCCTTGATTATCAATGGCCAAGCAATTAATGGTGCCGTAGGCCTCGACAAACGACCTGACCTCTTGGGGGAGCTTTTCTGATTTGGGGGGGAACCAATTATCCCGGTCAGAGAGAGTTTCTTTCCACCGCAGCCAGGCTTCGCGGGCTTTATCAGTCAATAAATCCTCTTCTTTGAACCCATGGGCTTTGGCAAATTTTAGCGCTCCCTCGCCGACGAGAAGCGCATGGTCACACCTTTCCATGACAAGCTTGGCTACTTTGGAAGGAGTCTTAATTCGCCGCAAGGCGGCTACGGCGCCGGCATTATGAGTGGGGCCATGCATCACTGAGGCGTCAAGCTCCACTTCACCCTCTTCGTTGGGCAGGCCGCCATAACCAACAGACATATCATTGGGGTCCTCCTCAACAATGTTGACTCCAGCGATTACCGCCTCCAAAGGGTCAAAACCTTGCTTCAAGAGCTCCATCGCCTTCTCTGTGGCCCGCAGCCCGTTACTCGAAGCAATAACCACCATCTTTTTTTGAGGTTGGGGTTCCAGGAGATGGTTAGCGCCGACAAAGAAGCTGGAAGCACCGGCCGCCAGTCCGGTTTTCATAAAATCTCTTCGCGATATCTTAGGCATTCTCTTCACCTCCTTTTATTGATTTATCTTCTCTAAACTAATGGAAAGGAGAATTAAATGTCAATTTAGCCTGATTTGGCTTAAATTTATTCTTAGAAAAATTAGGCAATAAAACCCATAACTTTTTTTTCTTTAGCCTAAGGAGAGATTTAGGGCTTCCAGATAGGGTTTATGGATTTTCACTCCTCCAACGAGGCTTATCCTTAAAAAGGGTGATGCTTCCAGGGCTCTTTTATCTTAAATATTTGCCCTTTAATATTTGCCCCTTTTCGGCCCCAAGAACTCATCTATCTTGGAAAAAGCCGGGCTATATAAAGCCTTATCTTAGCCTCTTGAAAATTTAAGATGAGAATAAATCGTGTTTTCAATTTAAAATACGTTCGTGCCCTAGTTAAAATTTTATATTTCTTTGTCTTTAAAGGGAATACAGCCACTTTGAGTCTTATTAATTACCGCACTTTTTACGAATGAGCCCTCCAAGGATTGACAGGTTCTTCAGTTAAAGGTATATAGGCCTCTCATGAGTCGGCGTCGCGTTTTAGCTTCCTCGGCTATTTTTCACGGACTAAATGACGGGGCCACCGTGGCTGTGCCGATGATTTTCCCCGTCTTGCTCAGCCAACAGTATGTGTTAAGAAATTATAGCCAAGTGGGCATAATCTCCCATCTTGGCCTGCTCCTGACTTTTATTTTCCAGATTATTATCGTCCAGATGGCCCATCGAGTTCGTTACCAGCATTTCTTGCTGGCGAGCTTCTTGGGTATTACGGGCACGCTTTTCTTATTTTCTCAAGCCCGAACCTTCTTCTTTTTTCTGCTTATTTATCTTTTTTTTCGTCTTTTTGATAGTTTCTATCATACCCTTGGCTTAGCCTGGGTGTCCCGGGCCCACGAGCAAGGTGGAATTGATTTAGCCATGGGTATACAAAGCGGTTCCGGAAACTTTGGTGTTTTTCTGGCGTTTTTAACCACTGGCTCTATGGCCCAGGAATTTTCATGGCAAGTCCCGCTTTATTTTTGGTCCGGGCTTTGTTTTTTGGCGGGTTTGGTTAGCTATTTATTGGTCAGGCCCCTCTTCATGCCCGCGGAGACGACGCAAGCGCCATCTTTCTTGAGCTGGAAACGGACGGCCTCTGTTATCCTACCCTATCTTCCCGGTTTTATTTTTGGCGGCGGTGGTTGGGGGGTAGTAGTTTATTATGCCCCTTCTCTCCTCCACCACCGTTTTGGCGCGGCTATGGGTAAGACGGGAATTATCTTGGCTGCTTGGATCGGACTCGGGACCTTGGTTACCTATCTTTTTGGTAAACTCTGTCTAATTTTTGGCCGGGCCAAGCTGGCCAAGACAGGTCTCTTTGGTTCTTGTCTCTCCCTTTTTATTATCGGCTTAGCGCCGAAAATTATCTTGGCTCAGGTAGGTCTTTATTTGTTTGGCTTATTTCTTTTCCTCATCCTTCCCGCCCTTCAAGCGAGCATCGGCAGCTTGGTGCGCCCGGAAAACCAATCCCAGGCTTTCAGCTTAGCCTCAAACCTTCAAATCCTTTCCGGCGCCTTATTTTCTCTCCTTTCTGGCTATCTTTCCGACGTGTTTAGTATCCAAGCACCCTTTATAATGATGGCCATTGTGGCCTTAACGGCCTTTTCCCTCCACCAATTCTTTTTACGGCCGCGACAAAGTTAAGTGGTTTTTAGAAGCTTAGTAATAAAGCTTAAAGCGGCCAACAAGACCCACTTAATTTATTTTTTTCGCTGGGGTAGCAAGACTTTGCCCGGTAAAAGACCAGTGTATTTTCCGTTGGCTATGACCTGCTCGCCGTTGATGAATAAATGGACCACACCCTTGGCGTACTGATGAGGATTGGTCACGGTAGCCGGCGTTTCAATTTTCTTGAGGTCAAGAAGAACAAGGTCAGCTTTAGCTCCTTCTTTGACCCAGCCGCGGTCGGGCCAGTTCATGATGGAAGCAGCCAGAGAAGTCTGGGACCTGATGGCGTGAGCCAAACTAATTGTTTTCTTTTCCAGAGCATATCTTTTTATTTTATAGAGAAAAGTAGCATAAGAGCGGATATGAGGTAAACCAAGGCCGTAAAAGGCCGCTTCACCATCACTCCCCGTGCCCACATAATCTTTTTTCATGATGTATTCAATATCGCTCTCGCTTATAGTCAAGGGAAGACATTTGGCCTCCATTAAATCGAGTTCGATGGCCACGTCTTCCACTGGCTTGCCCTTTGCTTTGGCTACCTCAAGCAGGGTTTTGCCTTCAAACTGTTTTTCGGGACATATGGCTACAAGAATATTTTCGGGACCAGTAGCCTCAAGGCTCTGGCGCACGGCCTCTCTGATTCTTCTGCCTTCTTCCGGGTTATTGAGTCGAGCCAAAAATAGCCGGCGTTCTCGGAGGTTGGCCGGTCCCTGAAAGTCTCTCAGGTTGAAAAATTGGCCGGCCACAAAACTTACTAAGCGCTTCCGGGGTAGTTCCTCCAAGAATTGCTGATGGTGGGGGGAAATTGGTATATAAGGAGTCACTTTTCGATAAAGGTCGATTAACTCCGCGTCACGAAGATTATCAAAAAGTTTTTCTAAGTCTTCTTGGCGCAGCCGTTCCTGGCCTTCTCCGGCCCAAACCTGGCGAGGAATGAGGTTTTGATAAGGATAATTGTTGGAAAAGCGGAAGGGGTACTGGTCGGCAGTAACTTTCATCCCCTTTGCTCGGGCTTCCTCAATCAGCGCCGCCGCTTTCTGGACTAAACCCCAATTGGCTTTACCCAGAACCTTGAAATGAGAGATATGGACTGGCAGGCCCGCCTTTTCGCCAATGGTGATGGCCTCGGTTACTGCTTCCAAGAGCCGGTCTCTTTCGTTACGCATATGAGTGTGATAGATACCTCCATAGGCGGCGACGATTTTGGCTAACTCAATAACTTCGTCCGTTCGGGCGTAGGAGCCCGGAAGATAAATCAGCCCGGTCGACAGTCCAGAAGCTCCCTGCTCCATCGCTTCTTGGACTAAGGCCTTCATTTTTTCCAGCTCCTCGGGTGTGGGAGCTCGGTTCTCCATGCCCAGCACTAACCGGCGTACTGACCCATGACCCACCAGCAAGGCCGCATTCGGCCCGATTCCCTTTTGGCTCCACATCTCCACCAAATCAGAAGCTTTTTCAAAAAGAGGCCAAGCACTCGAGCCACATTGGCCGACGACCACTGAGGTCACTCCTTGGTAGAGATAATTCAGACAAGCGCGGTTTTCAGGGAAATACATGCCTTCATCGACATGAGTATGAAGGTCGATAAAACCAGGAGTGAGGGTCAAGCCGCTGGCTTCGATTGTTTTTTTGGCCTTAACCCCCAATGAGGGAGCTATCTTGGCGATGAAGTCATTTTTTAGAGCGATATCAGCCCGGAAAGGCGGGTTAAGAGAGCCGTCATAAACCAGAGCGTGGCGGATAAGATAGTCATAGACCTCTTCTTCCCCTGCTTCCGACACCGCCCAAGTAAGACCTAAACCGAAGATTAAGCAAAATAAGGCGCCCAGCAATAATCCTTTTAATTTATTCATCTGGCACCTCCCCAAGATTTATTCTTAGCGTGTCGAAGGTTTTGTTATCACGACTTCTTTTCGTTCCGCTTCCTGTATTTTTCTAAAAATTCCGTGTAGGCACTGGAGAGGTCGATTTCTTGGCCCTGGATGAAAACATGGCGGATAACAGTACGGAGCTCCAAGATATCCCCTTCTGCTAAAACTATATTGGCCAGCTTTCCCTTTTCCAAGCTTCCCATCAGGTCGGCAACGCCCAAGATTTCAGCCGGGTAGATAGTGACCGCTTTCAAAGCCTCTCTCTTGTCCAGGCCGAAGGCGGCCGCTTTAGCCGCATGATAGGGCAATTCTTTGGCCAAGCTGGCGCTCGAGGAAGAGAAAGCAATTTTGACTCCAGCCTGTCGTAAGACACCCGGGTTGCGATAAAGGGCATCGTAGCCATCTTCCCAACTGGGCGGTAAGTCGTGAAGGGAGCCAAAAATGACTGGAATATTAGCCTGCGCTATCTCCTTAGCCACCATCCATCCCTGGCTGACACCGTAAAATATGCCTTTTAGCTTTTCTTCCTGAAGAAATTTAATAGCCGCCCGAATATCAGCGGCCGAGTGGACCGAGATAATAAGCGGCAGTTCACCATGGATAACGGGTAACAAAGCCTCGAGCTTTTCGTCAAAATCAGGTAAAGCCAAGATTTTATTCTTACTGGCAGCGATTTTTCTTTTTTCGTAAAAACGGGCTTGATGAAGGAGCTCCTTGACCTCCTCGAGTTGCCGTGAGCCTTCTTCTCTGGGCCCAGCTTGCCTTCTGAAACCACCCCGACTGATGGCCGGAAGCTCGACGTGCATGGCTACTGGACTTTTAATCACCATCTCCGGAGGCGTGCTGCCCCAAAGCTGGATCAGGCCGCTGCGACCAGGGATGAGGCCGCCTGAAGGGACGACTAAGGCGGCGGTAATGCCGTTGGAACGGGTGATGGGAATATGCATGGAATCAGGTCTTAAAGCTTCTGTCGTCAAGACTTGAGGGTTAAGGCGGCCAGTTTCTCGATAATCAATCGTCGCCTGAAGCGAGCCAATTTCATAAAGACCCAGAGTGCTCGAAGCGTCAATCATTCCCGGATAAGCCGTTAGCCCCTGGCCATCGATAATTTTCGCTTCAGACGGAATGGCCACGTCTGAACCCACGGCTTCAATTTTATGGCCGCGGACGAGGATTGTTCCCTGGGGAATGTCCTCGCCGACAACGGGGACAATTTTCACCTTGATGATCGCCAGAACTTCTTCCGCCCTAACCGAACCAATAGATAGGGCCGCTATTGAAAGAAGGAGGCAAAAAATAAGTTGACGGAGTCTCATTGGCCACCTCCTGAAAGCTTGGGCTTAGGGTTAACTTTTTGAGCTTCCTGCCTTTCCTTGAGGTAAGCTTCCCGGTCAAAATAGATATCGCCCTCAATAATGGTCAGGTCGCAACGGGTATAAGCCGAAAGAGGATGTTCGTTGAAAACCGCTACGTCGCCGTGCTTGCCAACCTCCAGCGAGCCAACCCATTTGTCCACACCCAATTGGATAGCCGGGTTTAAAGTAATTAATTTTAGGGCTTCATCTTCAGATAGACCGCCGTATTTGATGGCCTTGGCGGCGTCATTGAAAAGACGTCTGATTCTTTCGTTGCTATCAGAATTGATGGAAACCAAGACGCCCTGCTGAGCGCAATAAGCGGGCATGGTAGCAATCCCTTCGGCTGCCTCCACCTTATAAGCCCAGCTGTCCATAAAGACAGAAATCCCGATTTTTTCGGCTGCCAACTCTTTGGCGATTTTATAAGCCTCGGGAATGTGTTCAAAACATGCCACTCGAAAGCCGAATTCATGACTCAGTTGGATGAATTCGATGGTTTCATCAGACCGGTAGCTGTGGCAACGAGCGACTAATTTGCCTCGGAGAAGGTCAGCCAGGGCCTCCAGCTGCAGGTCTTTGCAGGGCGGTAGAAGTGGCCGGTTTAGTATTTTCAGGCGTTGCCATTCATTATAGCGGTCCCATTGGGCGATATACTCTCGGGCCCTCTGGAGTTCCCGCCGAATGATAGCCACCACGCCCATTCTGGAGGCGGGATAGCGTCTTTCCTCCCCCCCAGCTACAGTTCTGTTGGCTTGGGTTACGTTCTCACCCAGCGCAAACTTGAGAGTTGGCCAAGCCTGGGCAAAAATCATTTCTTCCGCCTTCTTCCCCCATTTTAATTTAAGAGTTATGTTCTGACCGCCAATGGGATTGGCACTTCCATGAAGCGTATGAATCGTCGTCACCCCGCCGCTAATAGCCGTAAAAATTGAGGTATCTTCGGCGTGAAGAACGTCTCTCATGTTGACTTCAGCGGTGATAGCATTTCCCGTCTCGTTCGTCCCAGAAAGAGCGATATGAGTATGCGAATCGATAATTCCGGGAATTATGTATTTACCGCTAACGTCGATGACTTTAACTCCAGCAGGCGCGGTGATATTTTCTCCAATCTGACGAATGAAGCCATCCAGAATTAAAATGTCTCCCTTGGGGATAGTGCCTTTAGTTACAGTGAGAATCGTGCCATTCTTGAGGAGAAGATTGCCGCCAGCTAAAATCGGCCCCACAGCTACTAAAAATAGACAAAGGCTTAGGATGATGGTTTTTTTCATCGTCTTCCCTCCTCAGAGCTCCCGAGGAATCCGGGTAGCCTTAAAATCGGCGGCACCTCCCGGTACCTGGAGGGTGCCCTCGATTAAATCCTTCTCCACTCGGCCGCTAAAGGCTACATCCATTGATTGGCCCATAATGGTTACGGAAAGAGTGAAGCTGAGTTCTTGGCCGGAAATCGCACCGTCACGAATTTCCCAACGACCATAGCTGCTGCTGATTGCGCCCCGCACTGCACTCCCTTCCTGTTCTAATTCCATCGTCATTTCCATCTCGCCCATCGGACCAGATACGGTTACTTTCCAGGCGCCCGCCACAGAAATAGCCGCCGGACCCTTGGCTTCAGGAGCTTTTTCGATTTTGAATAATTGGCCGTCCACCCAGACCTTCTCAACCTGGGATTTAGCGTCAAAAATATCTCCCGAACTCAGAACTACATTGGCAATTTTTCCCGGTTCAATCGTTCCCAAAAAAGAATCAACTCCCAGTATTTGGGCTGGGGTAATGGTCAGAGCTTTGAGAGCCGCTTCCGCGGGCAGACCGGCTTTGACGGCCGCCTGGAGATTTTTTTGAAAGGTGGCCGCATCGCTCAGGCCCAAAGAGGTCAGAGCAAAATTTATGCCCATTTTTTGGAGCGCCGCCGGATTGGCCGGATAAACCTCCTGTTCTGCTTTCCGTCTGACTGCTTCCCCCTGAGCCGAATAAAGGCTGGTCGCCGGCGGTCTAAAATTCAGGGCCACGAGCAAAGGCAATTTGGCGGCCCGCAACTCCTCGGCCACACGCCAGGCTTCATTGGCTCCGCTGAGAATCGCTTGCAGCTTGAACTCCTGGGTAATTCGGATCGCCCTCTTAATGTCTTCCTGATTATTGCAAGTAATAATAACTGGCTTTCTTTCGTTGACAAAGGGAGCCAAAGCTTCATAAAAGGGATTATAAACAGGTCGCGGGAGGAAGCGCGGTGATTTCTTCCACGTGGTCAAATGCTGGCTGTAATAAGCCGCATCGAGGAAGGATTGGCGGATAAAGGCCACTGTTCCCATCGGGCTATTAGGATAACTGCCGCGGGCAGTGACAAACTGCAGATGAAGGGCAACGGGGTTCTTAACTACCATTGACTCGGGCTTTTCGCCGTTGAGATTAAGCAAAACGCTCTGGCCGGAGAAGATGCCACGCTCCGGCGCGACCAAAACAGTAGTGACGCCAACTTTAAGGAAACTATTAATTACTGTCTGCCGGGGCTTGATTTGACTGAGAACAAGCAATTCGGGTTGAGCGGGGCTCCTCTCTTCTGGCGTGGCTCCGGCCGTCGGCCGGCCGGCAGTCGGTGGTTGCGCCGATTCTGCGGCCGGAGTTTCCAAGAAAAGGTTGGTATGGGCATCAATAAAGCCTGGGTAGGCAATCATTCCTTGGGCCTCGATTACTTCGGCATCCTCGGGAATCGGAACTTTGCCTGCTTCTCCCACCGCTTCGATAAGCCCGTCACGGATGATGACCACGGCCTTTTCGATAACGGGCAACGGCGGTGAAACAAGGCGACAGTTAACAATGGCGTAAGTAAGGCCAGAAGCCGTCAACCAGGATGGAGAAGTAATCAAAAGCAAAAGCGCCAAAAACCATAGTCTTTTAAGCTTCATGCGCCTCCTTTCTGGCGTTGACACGCCGGGTTCTTACCCTGTTAGAAAGAACAAATTATTACAAGGATTAAAGAAAAAATACAACTAAAAATAAGAGGTCAGCGCCGTCTGTAAAATTTTTTTCATCTTCAGCTGATAAAGCCCCTTAGCTCCAGCCATTTTTATCCTTCCCAATTAATCGCTTATTTTTAATGAAGTGAAGATTGAGTAAAAAAAATTTTTGTTCTCTTGCTTTCTTTCCTGGTTAAGCATGACCCGTCAGAAATGGCTTTACTTCTTTCCAGGTTTTTCCCCGGTTTCGTCTTGGCCCTTCTCAGCGCTGGGGAAGTAATTTCTTCTATAATATGCAAGCAAAGGGAGTCCCTTATGACCTTTAAGCCTGTGCCGGTGCGTTTTAAGTTCAAAGATGTTTGGCGTCGGAGATTTCCCCTAAAAACAATTCCCGAAGGCTAAGCCTTTGCTTGGTGGTTTTGCCATCCCGGATTTTCCATTTAAACTTTTCCAGAATCAGAGGAAAAACGATAATTTTAAAAAATTTTGGTTCTTTTTGGTTTTGTATGGGTAAACCTGGAGAATTAAAGACGCGAGAATGGCTGGAGATGCGGACTTTTAGAGTGAAGTCTCTTGGGTCGTTTTCGTATTTTATTTATATTCACCAATTATCTTCCCTCTTGTATGGGTTAGGCTCAGAGACGTTCGGGATGGCCTCGCTCCCACTCAGGTTTTTAACGCCGTTTCGTCTTCGGCCTTCTCGGCGCCGGCGCCCCTTGCCTCTCTGCTCCTAAATGTAGGGAAAGTTTCCTGCCGCCTTATGGCCTCGCTATTTCGTCTTCGCCATTATCGTTGCGGGTGGAATCGCTTGCCCGGCTTTACAGGTAATATTAAAATCAACTACCTTCTCTCGGCCTTTCCATTTGACTTATTTCATAATAATTAGGTAAAAAGGTGACTTGTCAGCAATTTTTTGCCCCCTGTTCATAGACATATCCCTTTCCCTTTGCCTCGATTTATAAAAATTAGATAAATAATTGAGCTCGAAGCAATTTTTATGCGAAACTCCCCCCTTTATAAATTCTGCCCAGAAGTCATTTGCTTTCTTTTTCAGCCTCCTTCCTGGTTCAGCTTCAAAGATAAGATAAATAAATAACGCGTCACCGGCTATTATGCCCTCTTTTTATCCTTTCTGTTAGTCTTGATTTCGGTCAGACGTCCTGGGCGCCAGAGGTTCCCGTGAAGGCCGATTCGGGAAGGCTAAACCTTCCATGGTCACTTCTGCCCTCCCGAACTTAGCTCTCAAACCAGCTTATATAAAATGGAAGAGAACTTATTCATTTAATTAGCCTTGTGGCCATAAACCCGCCTGAGGCGATGGAGCTAAAAAGTTGGTCAGAAAATATTATTTTTACTCCTAAGAAAGTCGGAGGAACCAAAATTTTTTTAATTAAAAAAAAGACGATGTTAAAATAAATGATGTTAAAATAAATAAAGAAAGATGGAAAAAAAGACTCCGGCTCTGGCTGAACTTTTTGGCCGCGTAGCGCCCACCTATGCCTTGATTAATCATTTTCTTACCTTTGCCCTCGACCTTCATTGGCGGCGACGCGCGGCTCGTTTGGCTCAGGACATCAACGGCTCACTCTGGGTAGACGTTTGCTCTGGTCCGGGCGATATGGCCCGTTGCTTAGCTCGCCAGTCAAAAAAGGCCACAAAGATTTTAGCCATAGATTTCTGTTGGCCGATGCTCAGGCAGAATCAAAGAAAAGGAGACTACCTTAGTACCATTTACCCGATAATGGCTAATGCAGGTCACTTGCCCTTAAAGGATGAAAGTGTGGACTTGCTAACTATCGCCTTTGCCACCCGGAACCTCTTTTCCTCTCAGCCAGCCCTGCTAAATTTTTTTCAAGAGTTTAGGCGGGTACTTCGACCGGGAGGCGTTCTTTTAAATTTAGAAACAAGCCAGCCGCGGAACCGCCTTTTCCGGCGAGCTTTCCATCTTTATGTTAAAACTTTGGTTAGACCTGTTGGTAGTCTTATTTCTCGGGAACGGCCGGCTTATCATTATTTATCCACCACCATTCCCCGGTTTTTTGCCGCCGACGAGCTGGCTAAGCTTTTGATCGCCGCCGGTTTTTCCAGCGTTCATTATTTTCCGCTGACTGGCGGCATTGCCGCCATTCATTTAGCTACTAAATAAAGCCGGCTCTAACCCCGTTTAGATTTTATTAACTTTCTCTTCTAATGCCTCCAGCTAATTCTAAGAAGGAGGCGATAGTTACTTTCTATTTTCCAGGACCTGGTTGCAAGAATAGAATTAAGATGGCTTAAAGAGTTCTTCAGACCTTAGCCTTTTTCCCATTCCCCTTCGAGTAAATTTTAGGAGACAGAGAAGGTTTTAACCAAAAATAGTCAGAGGCAAGGGCCAAATTAAGCCATTTAGGACACAACCTTGCTTAGACCAAGCCAGAAGAGGAGAGCCGCGAACACCAATTTTTTCTCAGTCTAATGGCTCTTATAGATTAGCTGGCGCCAGCAATAGCCCCTAAAAAATTGACTAAGGCCAAGGAGGCCACCATAGCTTGCTTTCTCTCTCATCATCCGCTATCCTCTTTTTCTAAAAAATGTCTTTTCTAAACCAGAAAAATTTCAATGACCAATGGCCCTGGCGGTCAGGAGTCGAAATTTTGGGCTGTCGAGTGGGTTTGGCCTCTAATCAGCAAGCGCTCTTGCCCGTTTGGCCCGGGCCCCTGGAAGTCCCCTCGCTTTTGACTGATTTTCATGAAGTCCGGGAAATTGCTTGGCCGGGGGACGAAGCTGATGGCTATATTTTGGTCGAAGAGGCTCCAGATGAAGCTGCTCACTATAAGGTAGAGAATAACGCCTGGATATTTCGCGGTCCCTTTACGAGGTTGAGTCGAGAGACAGCAGACAGACGCTATAGTTTCTGGGGCAATCAGGGCCTTCTTTACCGGCTTACTCTCGCCTGGCTGGAGAAGAATCACGGGGTCTACAGCCTTCATGCCTGCGGGTTGGTTGATGAAGCCAAGCGGCGATTAATTGTGGTTGCCGGCGGTCCTGGTAGCGGCAAGACGGTCTACCTCTTGAGTGGTTTACTTCGGGGCTTCAGGCTTTTTTCCACAGAAACAGTTCATTTCCGGTTAGTGGCTTCCGAGGTGCAGTGGTTCATGGGCTCGCTGGTTGACAATATTCGTTTGGGCACTCTGCGTCATGATTTCCCCTCGTTTTTGCCGCCGGCTTTGGCTGGCTCTTGGGACTGGTCGAGAGAATGGCAAGCCAAGATAGCTGTCGACCTCTCGGCCTACCGCTACTCAAAGGACGTTTTGACCTCGCCTGATTGCCTTCTAATCTTGCCCCGCGTGGAAGAGGGACGAGCGGGATTCAAATCCTTGGCCATCGACGACCGAAGGCATGCGGCCCGCATTCTTTTCCAGAATATCTCCGAAAAGATTGCTTCTTCCTTTATTCTCTATGACGTCCTGGCGGTTACCGGGCTTGAGACCCAAGAACAGGCCGCGGCCCGGCTTAAAGCTGTCTTTAATCTTCTCGAGCACCCCCAGACCCACCAGCCGCTGGAAATCCTTACCAACCCTAAGGAGTGTTGGGGTAACCTCCTGGAATCGGAGTAAAACCATGAAAAGCCAAATTTTTTCTTTCCCTTCAGTTAACATATCAACCTGGCAAATTTAGATATATGCCTTAATTATTTCAAGGAGTGGCTCGATGAAACGTAAAGCCTGGGAGGGAGTAATTGACGCGCCAGTAGCTAACCGCAGTCTCAAACCGAGAACCATTGGTTTAACTATGGTCATCGATAAGGGGCTCGGTCTTAATCAGGTTGAAGACCTGATAGCTACAGCCGGCGATTACCTCGATGTCATCAAACTCACCTTTGGCACTTCCGCCTTTTACGATTTCGATTTATTAAAACAGAAGCTTCGTTGTCTTCAGCAAGCCGAAATCAAAGTCATGCCCGGGGGTACTTTTCTGGAAGTGGCGGTTTGGCGTAAATCTCTTGAGGCCTATCTGGACCGAGCTCAAGAGCTTGGTTTTACGGCCATCGAGGTTTCCGACGGCACAATTGATATCCCTTTGACCGAGCGGCAGAAAGTAATTCGACGTTGTTTGGAACGAGGTTTTTTGGTTATTTCTGAGGTTGGCAAAAAAGACCCCCGCCAAGCTCCACCCCTCGAGGTCTTGATTGAACAGGCCAGAGAAGATAAGGCCAATGGTGCCTTTAAGGTGATTATCGAAGCCCGAGAGGCAGGTCGAGGGGTGGGCATTTTCGACCAAGAGGGAAAGACTAAGATTGAGGAATTAGAGAGAATAGCGGCGGAGATCGGTGACCCTGATATTTTAATCTGGGAGGCGCCGCTCAAGAACCAGCAACAAGACCTTATTCTTCGCTTCGGTCCCAACGTTAATTTAGGCAACATCCCTCCTGAAGAGGTGTTAGCCCTGGAAGCCTTGAGACAAGGACTCAGGGGAGATACTTTAAAAAGGGCGGTGGAAGCTAAGAAATCTAATCCTTCGGCTTAAAATTACTCGTTTCTTCTTCGGTTAAAGGCTACCAGCCTCGGGTTTGGCGTCCAGAAAATTGGGCCTTTTTAAGAAAAAGTAATTTTCCTCTGAGAATAAACAGAATTGCTTGGCTTAACCCGCTTCTAAGAGCAGAAGCGAAACTGAATGATTGCCCTCAGGCACAGTGAAAGTTATTTCATCGCCTCGGAAGACCTGGCGGACAACGTTATCCAAAGATAGCTGATATTTCCCTTTTTTAATAAACTTCACTTTGATTTTTCTTTCGTTCAGAGTGTGAAGGTTGAAGGAAACTTCATTATCGCTGTATAAAAACTGGCGGAAGACAGCTCCGCCGTTGGCTTGGATAATCTCTCTCCCCTCCTCCCGCAGCAAGACTTTTTTCTTTGCGACCTCGACCTCATAGTGGCGGTCTTGGATGGCTATCCTGGAGATTTTTCCCTCTTTTTCTGGGGCAATCATCCCGAAGCGAAACCCTTCCCAGGGGGTAAAATCAAGGTACTCTTCCAGGCCGATTAGGGCAAAAAGCGGACCCCAGCTCTGGAATTTCTGGCCGCCTGCTTCGCCAGTACGGGAGTCAAAATTTTCGGGGCAAATCTGGAAAGTCTTCCAAGCGCGAAGGAAAAGGGCAGTGCTTTTCTTGGCCAATTCTGAGGCCACGGTGTCAAAGCCATAGGCTTTCAGCCCTTGATAAACCAAATAATTGGTGGGCGGCCAGATTGTTCCTCGCCAGTATTGCTGGTCTTGGAAAGCCGGGTCATCGCGAGAAATCGTCGGCAGTACATATTCTCCCCAGAACTCGCGGGGGTTAAGCAGCCGGCGGACCAATTTTAACGCCCTATCTTCATCAGGAATCCGAGCTAAGAGAGGATAGAAATTCGAGGCGGCTTTGCGCCGCGAAAATTGACCGTTCCAGTGACGGTCGAAATAAAAGCCTTCGCTTTCATTCCAAAAATACTTGTTAATCAGGTCGCGGAGTCGGTTGTATTCATTTAGATATTCGTCATAAGCTCCGGGTTCCTGAAGGAAACGAGCGATTTGGGCTAAGGACCAGGCATCAAGAGCATAGAGACAATTAAGGTCAAGACAATTCATGGTCAAAGTGTTAGTCGTCTCGCTAAAACCAGCTTCGTCCCAGTTGGGTAAATCATCCTGACCACTTTCCCACATGGCCCGCTGTTTGCCGCTGACGGTTTCTTCCCATGTCGGAAATTTTCGGTCTGGCACCAGTTCCCTATCCGAGCCCCATTCTAAAAGGCCATCGTTGTTCCCATCACGACGAGGAAGGCCGGATGAGCCTACGTCTCTCCAAAAGGCATGCCATTTTCTTAGATATGGGTAGCAACGCCGGAGGAAATCAAAATCGCCGCTTTTAAGGAATAATTTTAAAACTATATAAGCGCCGACAGGTGGTTGAGACCTATCCGGTGTTCCGTTATGGCGACTTCTCCAGTTGGGTATATTGCCGTTAGGATATTGAGTTTCTAAAACTGCGGCCACGATTTGCTGGGCCATTTGGCTGCTTTCCACCGCCGCCTCTAAGGCGTTAAAAAATGAATCCCACTCGAAGATTGTCCAGTGGTCTGGTTGGCCTTGGGGGTCAGGGAAAATCCATTTACGCCCGGCTGGCGCATAGACTCGGTGGGCTCCTATTTGATAAAGCATCGTCCAAAAAATATTATTGGTAATAGCCTCAGGCACACCTTCGTACAAGCCATTGATTTTTACTCGTTTCCTCAGATACCGGTCCGCCTCCTCCTCCAGAAAAGAATCGATAGTTTTAGTGTTCCGGTAACGATAAAGTCGCTTGCGAAGATAATCGGGGTCATTTTCGATGCCGGCCACAAAATGGAGGCTCGAGACCTCATCCATGGAAAAAGATTGAATAGTTTCAGTTGGCTGGCGGGAAGATATAGGAATACCGGGACGGTCAGTCCATAAAAGATAATAAACTTTGGGGTTTCCAGAGCCTTCGCCTTGAACCTCGCCCGTTGGTAAGAGACGATAAGCACCCTTTAGGTCCCAGGGAAAATAGTGGATAAGATGGAGAGTGACAAAAGAAGGTGCTTTTAGCCGACCAACCACTGTCTTTTCGTCCAGGCGAGACCATTCTAAACTCAAAGTAGTCTTTTTAGGCGGCGGCTTGAGCAAGAGCGGAGTTTCTGCCCCCCGCTGGAAAGGAAGCTGCAAATCGAGCTTTAAGCGAGCGTACTGACCGTCGGGAGAGTGAGGACCAACTTCGGCCACCAGGTCCAGGAGGTCTAAATTATCGGCGGTTTGGCCGTTTTTATTAACCCGAAGCCGGAAGGCGAAACCCTGGTAAGAATTAGCCATGATGACCAATCCCGCCCAGGCCTTATTATCTAAGGCGCCAATGTAGACTTCTTTCCAGGGATAATAGATTTCAGCTGGAATAGGGGCGGCTAAAAAAAGGATATAAAAGATTAAGAAAAAAGAAAAGCGGCCATAACCCTTAAAAAGAGATGCGCCACGTGATTTAACCCATTTTTTCTGGTTCATTTCTAAGAACAAGTAAAAATTTAAGCGATTTGAAGGAATAAATCAATTGACCTGATAGACTCAGCCGCGGTCCAGCCTTTTCAAGCCATACTGGCGAGCCCAGGCAAGGGCTTCTTCAAATTCTTCTCTTTTGAGCCGCCGAGCAATGGCTGGGAATTCCTTGGCTCGGTATTCTGGACGGTATTGGTTCATCAGGTTGACATAGGTGTTAGTGGATAATTCTTCGGCGATGTACTTGACCACCTCCTTAGTGCCAGAAACGCGGTTAGGTAAAACAAGATGGCGCAGGATCAGACCGCGCTTAGCCACTCCCCTCTCTTCAGTCACCAGATCTCCTACCTGTCGATACATTTCTTTGATCGCGAGTTTAGCATAATGAGGATAATTATAAGCTTCCTCCGAGTATTGAGCTGCCTGAGAGGGGTCGCTGTATTTCAGGTCAGGAAGATAGATATCGACAAGGCCATCTAAAAGCTCAATCACCTCCGGGTTATCATAGCCTCCGGTATTATAGACCAAAGGGAGCTTAAGGCCTCTTTGGCCGGCGATACGGACGGCCCGAATAATGTTTGGAACGTAGTGAGTGGGCGTAACTAAGTTGATATTGTGGCAGCCAAAACTCTGAACTCGGAGCATAACTTCGGCCAGTTGTTCATCGCTAATCTCCACCCCTTCGCCTTGAATACTGATGGTATAGTTCTGACAGAAAACACACCGCAAGCTGCAATGGGAAAAGAAAATTGTGCCTGACCCGCCCCGACCCACTAAAGGCGCTTCTTCGCCGAAATGAGGAAAGGCGCTCGAGACCTTGACTTTTGAACCAGCCTGACAGACACCAGTTTGACCTCGATTTCTATTAACTCGACAGTTGCGGGGGCATAGATGGCAGTTATCATAAAAGGCCATTAAGGCCTCAACTCTCTCCTTAAGAATTCCCTCGCGCTCCGCTTGAAGATAGGCTGGATAAAGAGTTTGGGGCTTTTCCTGGTCAGAAGCCGGCAATAGGTTTGTTTCTTTCCAATAGTTATTTGTGGCCCAAAAAAGAACGCCGGAAGCAGAGATAGAGGACTTCAGGAATTCTCTTCTTTTCATTTCCCCTATTTTTATTATGTCTTTATTTTTTTTATCCTGTCAACTTCGCCCGGCGCGTCCTAAAAAGCGAGGAAGTGGCCGCCCTCTTTTATCTCCACTTTAGGCCGGAAGACCAGATTTAATATAGTGGCTGACAACTTCGAGGAAATAGTCGAGCTCGCGGAGAGTGGTATAAATGGAAGGAGTTATGCGCATAAACTGGACACCATCAGGCAGAGTGCCGGCCGTGGTGTGAATCTTGTGCTTTTCCATTAAGACTTGGGAGAGACGGACGAGGTCCATTTTTTCCACCGTGAAGGAGCCCAAACCGCAGGCCATTTTCGGGTCAAAGGAGGTGAGAATTCTCACCCCCGGCAATTTGGCCAGAGCTCGGCTCCAATAATTTTTTAAATAGCGCAGTCTTTCTTCCTTCCTTTTTGGGCCGAGGCTATGATGGAAAGTCAGGGCCTCGCCAATGGCTAACCAGATTGGTTCAGGATGAGTGCCGTAATGCTCAAATTTCCGGATATCATCGCCCTGCGGCTCAGGAGCCGGAAAGAGCGGCCAGATTTTCTTAATTTTTTCTTTCTTAACGTAGAGAAAGCCAGTGCCGATTGGGGCCATCATCCATTTGTGTAAGTTGGCGCCGTAAATATCACAATCCAGGTCTTTCTGTTGGTAAACAAAGTGGCCAAAAGAGTGGGCACCGTCAATAACCACCTCGACCCCTTTTTCGCGGGCCAGTTGGCAGATTTCGCGAACCGGGAAAATCTGACCAGTCAGGTTCGTGATGTGACAAACCAGGATCATCTTGGTGCGAGGCGTGATGTTCTGGGCAAAACAATCGACAAGCTCTTTCATGCTTTGCGGAGGATAGGGAAAGGGAACCAGCTTGACCTTGACCCCCTCCCTTTTTTCCCGTTGAAACAAGGCGTTTTTCATCGAGGGGTAATCATGAGTCGTGGTGATGATTTCATCCCCTGGTTTGAGGTCAAGGCCGAGCAAGGCTATCTGCAAACTTTCGGTCACGTTCCTGGTGATGGCGATTTCTTCTGGCGAGCAGCCAAAGGTGGCGGCAATCTTGGCTCGGATTAGCTCCCGGCGGGGCCGAATGTATCCCCAGGAATTGGCTGTCGGTGCAGCGTTGGCAAAATCAAGATAGCGATGAAGAGCAGCCATTACCATCCGGGGAGCGGGATGGACGCCCCCATTATTCAGGTTGATGATACTCCGGTCAACATCAAAGGCTTCCTGAACATGAAACCAGAAGCTTTCGTCCTTGGCGGCCTCAACCGGGTCCAGGTTTTCTATTTCGGCAAGTTTGGCCTCCAGAGACGAGGCTTCAGAATCTTTTCTTAAGCCCCAAAATCCTAAGCTTCCCAAGGCGGCGCCAAGACCCCTGATGAAAGACCGGCGGTCAGTTTTTAGAATCATGTTTTACTCCTTTCTTCGTCTTTGCCTATTCCTATCTCACACCTTCTGGTTTCTGTCAATAATCTTCTCACTCGTCCTTAAAAGTGTGCTGTTTCCAGGGCCTTTTTATCGTAAATATTTACCCTTTTTTCGACTCCAAGAACTCTTCGGGGAAAAGCGGGGATTTAAGAAGCCTTATCTTAGCCCCAATAAGGGTTAGGATGAGAATAAATCGTCTGTCTATTTTAAAAATGCGTTTATGGCTCAGCTAAAATTTGATATTTCTTTGTTCTTAAAAGAAATAAAAAAGCTATAACCTTAATAAATTACTACACTTTTAACCGAAGAGCCTAATCTTCTGGCTTTTGCGCCAAAGGCAAAGCAACCTGTTGGGCTCATTCTGATTATAATTATTTTAAAAACAAATCCATTTTATATTTTAAGAAGGCGGCCAGTTGTCTTTTGGCCTGCGGCTGGCTAAAATTAGATTTTATTCATGGCCACGGTAGCTATTTCTCGAGTAGCTTCTTACGAGCCTCAAGTTATCGCCTCCTCCCTGGAAAGAAATTTAAGCCTTATTGCCGACCTGGAAACGCTTTTTCGAGGCCGCAGCCGAGTTTTCGTCAAGGTCAACCTCCTGTCGCCTTTTTCTCCGGTGGAACGAGCTATATATACGCACCCGGTTTTGGTTCGGGAGGTAATTAAAATTCTAAAAAATTGGAATATGAAGATTTATGTCGGCGATGACGTGGAGCGGCGGCAAGGCGACCCCTTTTCTGCCTGCGGGCTAAAGGAAGCGTTAAGTGACCTGGAAGTGGAATTGACTAATTTAAAAGAGAGGGGGTTTGCTGAGGTTGGCGTTGCGGGAAAAGTTTTGGAAAAAATATATTTCTCCAGGGAAGCATTGGAGGCGGATGTGCTTGTTAACCTGCCGAAATTAAAGACCCATTCATTCACTCTTTATACTGGAGCGATAAAAAACCTCTTCGGGCTCATTCCCCATGGTCTGAGGCTTAAATGTCACCGCGAACATATCTGGAATGAAGATTTTTCTCAGGCTCTGGTGGATATATTTTCTATCAGGCCACCTGATTTAAATATTATGGATGCCGTAGTGGCGATGGAAGGAGAAGGCCCATCCTCTGGCGACCCCAGAGCGGTTAACCTGCTCTTGAGTAGCCGGGACGCGGTGGCCTTAGACGCGGTGGCGGGAAAAATTATCGGTCTTGAGCCCAACCAGGTTTTTACTACCTGGCAGGCCTCTCATCGGGGCTTGGGAATTGGGGCGCTGGACCTGATCACCATAAAAGGAGAAAGATTGACTGAAGTTCTGGTCCCGGATTTTAAATTGTCTGCGGTAGCTGTGCGCCTTTTCCGCCGACAATGGCCTTCGTTTCTCTATGCTTATTTCCAGGAACAACTGGCCTTTATTCCTGAGATAAAAAGAGATGTTTGCGCCGGTTGTGGCGATTGTCAGCGAGCCTGTCCGGCGGAAGCTATTAGCCTTATTCAGGAAAGAGCCTGGATTAACCAAGCAAAATGTATCCATTGCCTATGCTGCCAAGAAATTTGTGCCCATAATTCGGTAAAGCTCAGGCAGAAACCCGTCGGCCGGGCCATCCGAGCCGCGGCCAAACTCTGGCGCCGCACCCGTTCTCTCGTTTCTTAATCAAATCAGGCCGTCGCGCCTTTATTATCAGGCATTATTATTAGGCAGGAAATTTTGGACTCAAAACTTGATAGAATCTCTTGCTCGCAAGAAATCTCGAAGATTAGGGATAATATTATTTTTTGCTTCTTTTTTGGTCGATTGGTTCTTTTTATGGTCTGAGAGAGGCTGAGGTGAGCCCAGGACGAGGTAAGCGACCCTTGCTAAATCGCTGACTCCTCAGAAATTGGTGACAGACAGAAATTGATTACGCCTTACCTATTTACCTGATTTTGCCTAATTTTTATTTTAGCTTTGCCTTTTTCCTCTTCTTAGTCTTTAGTGGAGGGATAAGCGAGCGACGCCAGAAGCTATCACAAAAGTTTTCCCTAAAAAGTTCCGCCTAACATATTTACCTGATTTTTACTTTAACTCCACTTTTTAGGCCAGGTTGAAGGACAGAGCGAGGGAGGCCGGGAACCATAGGAGGTTTGACTTTTCTGAATCCTCTTAGACGAAACCCCTGGCCGGAGGATATCTTGGCCTAAGCTGGTTAAAGAGGGTGACTAAGAAGGGTGCCGGGAAAAAAACAGAAAAGCTAAAAGTGCGGAGATTCTGTCTGCGGCTGAAGCACCAAGTTTTGTCAGGGTCGAGAAAACTTTAAGGACTAAAAACTAACCTGGAAGCCTAAGCGGTAAAGATAGGGAGTAAATCTAAAAGTCTCGCTTCTTTTAATAGTTCCCAGGTTTAAGTCAACAAGGGTAGTCTCTATTTTCAGGGAAGTTTGGAAGCGCTCGAAGAAAAGCCAGACTACAGCCCTCGGAGAAAGACGAACCAAAAGTCCTGGCCCTGTCTCCCAGGCGAAATTTCCTTTGATGTCCTTGCGGAACTTAATTATTTCAGGAATAGCTATCAAGTCCTTTTGGTCAAAACGATATTGAGAAAAAATGTAGCCGCCTCCAAGGGATATTACTGGCGAAACGAAATAACGAGGTAAGAGAATGAAATAAGAACCCGCGGTTAGGGGGGAAAGGGTCAGGCGTCCGGTTATAAGGCGAGGGTCCTGAGCAGAAATTTGGAAACCCCAGCGGCTAAAATTCAGAAAAAAAGTGAAGTGACGGCTAAGAGGAAAGACAGCCCCAAAGCCGGCGGCCCAATTGTCTTGCCAACCAGTTTGCCGCGAATTAACCCGCGAGAGGTCGATGAAGAGAGACGAACGACCATAGCCATATCCCTTAGCTAAAGAAGAAAATAGGAAGAAAGCCATGGGCAAGGTGAAGATAAAAATCAAAAGAGGCTTCTTTTGGCCTTTCATGTCTTTAATATGAAAGCAATAAACACCCTTGTCAACAGGTTAAGGTTCTTGTCTAAAATTATTCTTGCTCAACTTGCAACCGAAGTCGCCAGTTTTTTAGGTAGGTCGATATAATACCCGAAATTTGTTCTTAGATTAGTTTTAATACTACCTTGAAGCTTCAGCCTCCGTTGAGAGCGCAGCGCTTCTTGGATAAGCGAAACGAAGGATACGGTTCCTTAATTTTAAGACTCAGGCCAGTCCCAATTTATCCAAGCTAAGCGCTAAGTTTTGTTTCTTCCAGCGGAAGTTGCAATTGAACTACAAAATATTTTATTATTTTTATCCGTGAGGAGGCATTATGGATTTTAAATTGTATTTCCGGTCGCGTCAGGGAGAAATGGTTCAACTCCTCAAAGAACTGGTCAGCCGAGAATCACCAACTCAGGACAAAAAAGCTGTCGATGCCTGCTCCTCCTTCTTAGTTAGCGAGTTTAAAAAAATAGGCTGCCGGATAACGCGGCTGCCGCAAACGGACGTGGGCGATTTTTATTTAATTCAATTCCCGGCGAAAACAAAAAGTAAACAAGACCTTCCTCTCCTTATTCTGACTCATATCGATACAGTCTGGCCGGTAGGACAACTGAACAAGATGCCCTTTTATTTTTCGGGTGACAAGATTTATGGCCCTGGCACTTTGGACATGAAAGCCGGGCTGGTGATGGCCTTTTCAGCCATAAAGGCCTTAGCTGACTTAAACCTAAAGCCAAGCCTTCCAGTTTCTCTTTTCATCAATTCGGCCGAAGAAACGGGTCACAAAGAAGCTCATGAGGTGATCTTAAGACTGGCGAAACAGGCCGCTTATGTTCTTTGTCTTGAACCGGCCTTACCGGGCGGGGGCCTGAAGACCCAACGCAAGGGAAGAGTGGTGGTCAGGCTCGAAGTAAAGGGAAAGGCGGCCCATGCCGGCACGCCGGAAAAAGGAGTCAACGCCATCGGCGAACTTTTAGCCCAACTGCGAAAAATCAAACAACTCGAGAAAGGCGGGGTAACGGCTAATATCGGGCTTATCGGTGGGGGGGAAAAAGCGAATATTGTGGCCGAGAAGGCCTGGGCGGTGGTGGATTTTCGCTTCTGGAGTAATTCCCAAAAAAACAAAATCCTTGATTTTTTCCGCCATCGAGAACCTTTTCTGGCTGGAGCAAAGATTAAGTATTTTCAAGAGAGCTATACCCCTCCCTTAGAAAAGACTAAGGCTTCGAGCCAGTTCTTCCAGCGAGTTAAGGTTATTGCCCAAGGCTTGGGCCTGGAACTGACTGAAGGTAAGACCGGCGGTGGCTCAGACGCCTCTATTGCCTCGATGACGGGTGTTCCTACCTTAGACGGACTCGGGCCTGATGGTGACGGTATTCACGCTCAACATGAACATTTATTGCTGCCTTCTTTAATTGAAAGGACGGCCCTTTTGACCGAGATTCTCCGCCAGCTCTGATTGACTCTTACCTCTCAAATCTGATAATTTAAACAAGAAGATTTATAATATAAAAGGAGGACTTATTGATGTTTAAAAAGTATTATCTGTTATCTCCAGGCCCCACACCACTTCCGGAAGAAGTTCTTTCGGTGGCCTCAGAACCGATTATCCATCATCGGACACCGGAATTTTCAGCCATCTTCATGGAAGTTTCGGAGGGGTTAAAGCAGGTTTTTGGGACTAATCAGGATGTTTTTATCCTCACCTCTTCTGGCACCGGCGCGATGGAAACAGCGGTGGTCAACACTTTGAGCCCCGGGGATAAAGTCATCACTATTAACGGAGGCAAGTTTGGCGAGCGCTGGGGCAAGATCTGTCGAGCCTACGGGGTGGAAGTCAAAGAAATTATTCTGGAGTGGGGCGAGGATTTTACCAAGGAGCAGTTAGCCGCTGAACTCAGGGCGAACCCCGAAGTCAAAGCAGTTTTCGCCACTTTATCGGAAACTTCCTCGGGGGCTATTTATGATATTCAGGGATTTGGGGAAGTGGTGGCGGCCACCGAGGCCATTTTGGTGGTCGACGGGATTTCGGGTCTGGGAGCTACGCCCTGCCCGATGGATGAATGGCAGATAGATGTTATGGTTACTGGCTCCCAGAAATCGCTGATGATTCCGCCCGGCCTGGCTTATATCGCCTTTAGCCCTAAGGCCTGGAAACTGGTAGAAAAGGCGAAACTGCCTCGATTTTATTTTGACGCTAAGGCCGCTAAGAAAAACCTGGAAAAGCAAACCACGCCCTGGACTCCTGCGGTCTCTCTTATTATTCAGCAAAAGAAAGCCTTGGATAAGATTAAGGCCATCGGGATAGAGGGTCTGTTGGAACATCATCGGATTTTGGGAGAGGCCACCAGAGCGGGCGTGAAAGCGCTGGGTCTGGAGCTTTTAGCCAAGCGGCCAGGAAACATTTTAACCGCGGTCAAGGTTCCGGCTGGAGTCGACGGCGTTAAACTGGTTAAGCTTATGCAGAGCAAATATCGAGCTTATATCGCTGGTGGACAAGACCCTTACAAAGGAAAAATTTTCCGGATTGCCCATCTGGGATATATGTGCGGGTTTGAAATCATTACAGCCTTGGCGGCTCTGGAAATGGCTTTGACTGATTTAGGTTTTCCGGTGACGATGGGCCAGGGAGTAGGAGCCGCCGAAAAGGTTTTGCGGGAGAATTGGAAATGACCAAGATATTATTAGCTGACCCTTTGGATAAAGAAGCCTTAGAGGAGCTCCGCGGCATTCCTCAATTTGAAGTCACTTTAAAAACAGGCATGGATGAAGCCGAGCTGGTGCGGGCCATTCCTGAATATGAAGTGGTCATTGTCAGGAGTGCCACGAAGGTGACCCGGAAGGTAATCGAGGCAGCGCCTAAACTTAAGCTTATCATCCGGGCAGGAATTGGTTTGGATAATATTGACGTTGAAGCGGCTAAGGAGAAAGGCATTGAAGTAGCCAATACTCCCGCCGCTACCTCTATTTCCGTTGCGGAACTCACCTTCGGTCTGATGTTGGCCGCGGTCCGGAGACTTGGCCGAGCCCACCTCTCGATGAAGGAACATAAGTGGGAGAAAAAGGCCCTTTCCGGGACCGAACTCTTCGGTAAGACGCTCGGAATTATTGGGTTTGGACGAATTGGTCAGGAAGTAGCTAAACGGGCTCTGGCTTTTGGGATGAAGGTAATTGCCTATGATGTCGTGGCGGTCAAAACCGACTTGCCCGTAAGGATGGTTTCTTTTGATGAGCTATTATCTTCGGCTGATATTATTACCCTCCATCTTCCCTTGACTAAGGAGACCAAGCATCTAATAAGCCAGGCGGAGATTGAGAAGATGAAAAATGGGGTAATAATCATCAATGCGGCCAGAGGCGGGGTGGTCGACGAAGCCGCCCTCCTGGAAGGGCTGAATAAGGGAAAGGTTAGAGCCGCCTCCCTCGACGTCTTTGAGAAGGAGCCGCCCGTTGATTTTAGCCTTATTGACCATCCCGAGGTTTTTGCCACCCCGCATATCGGCGCGGCGGCTGAAGAAGGCCAGAAAAGAGCGGGCGCAGAAGTAGTCAAGATTCTTAAAGAAAAATATTTATGATGGACCGAAATAGCCAGAATCTTAAGGGCTGAAAACTTAGTTTGGTCGACTGAAGCTTAGCGAAAGAAAGCGGAGGCTAAAATGGTTTATCTTGATAATAATGCGACGACTCCCCTTGACCCGCAAGTGATCAAGGCAATGGCGGACTTTATGCCGACGCATTTTGGCAACCCCTCTTCCCTCTACCCCATCGGCCGAAAGGTGAAGGAAATAATCAACGGAGGTCGTGAACTGATTGCCTCCGTCTTAGGTGCGCATCGCTCCGAAATAGTCTTTACCGGCTCAGGAACTGAAGCCGATAACTTCGCCATCCTTGGCGTCATGGATGCTTTACCAGATAAAAGAGAGTTTATTACTTCGGCTATTGAACATCCGGCGGTGCTACGCACTGGTCAGTACTTAGAAAAAAAGGGGTATAAAGTCACCTATGTTCCGGTGGATTCGCAGGGGGTGGTGGACCTTGATTTTTTAAGCGATGCTATTACCCCGCAGACAGCGCTTATCTCGGTTATGCATGCTAATAACGAGATCGGGACAATTCAACCTATCGAAAAGATAGTGGAGATAGCCAAGAAAAAAGGGGTTTTGGTGCACACGGATGCGGTGCAAACTTTTGGCAAGATAGAGGTCAACGTCGACAAGCTGGGCGTCGACCTTCTGTCGATTTCAGCTCATAAGGTTTATGGCCCCAAGGGGGTGGGCGCTCTTTATATTCGGAAAGGAACAAATATCTATCCCTTTGTTCATGGCGGTCATCAGGAAAGAGGCCTGCGAGCCGGTACGGAAAATACCATCGGGATTGTCGGGTTTGCGGAGGCTGTGCGCGTCCTTAAAGAAAGATGGAAAAAGGATAAGGAGAGGGTGGAAAAATTGGCTTTAAAGCTAAAAGAAGGGATTGAGGCTAAGATTCCTCAAGTCAAGTTCAACGGTCACCCTGAAAACCGGGTCAAGAGCACGCTTAATTTTGCCTTTCCCGGGCTCGAAGCCGAAGCCATCCTCCTGGCCTTAGCCACTAAGGAAATTTATGTTTCTACTGGTTCTGCCTGTAGTGAAGAATCAGAAGAAGTTTCCCATGTCCTTTTGGGAATAGGCCTGAAGCCGGAAATTGCCCGCTCTTGCCTTCGCTTTTCGCTGGGCCGATTCAATAGCGAGGAGGATATAGAGATAGTTTTACGCGAGCTGCCCGAAATCATCGCTAAGCTCCGCTCTATTTCCGCTTTCCATCCTGAAGAGGCTTAGAATTGAAAAACTCTCCCTTTTTGGCCAGGTGGAAAAAGGGAATTGTTCTCTTTGACGGCGCGATGGGTACGGAACTAATAAAACGGGGTCTGAAGCCTGGCGAATGTCCAGAAACCTGGAACCTTTCCCACCCGGAGGCCATTAAAGAGATTCATCGAAGCTATTTCCGTGCGGGCTCAGAAGTGGTAACGACTAATAGTTTTGGCGGCCACCCTGTCAAGCTTAAAGCTTATGGTTTGGAAACAAAGGCTGAGGAGCTGAATTATGCCGCCGCTTCAGTCGCGGCTCAGGCCAAAGAAGAAGGCCAATTCGTGGCTGGTAGCTTGGGTCCAGCTGGCCAATTTCTCAAGCCCTATGGGCCGTTAGAAGAAGCTGAGCTTGAGGCCGGGTTTTATCTTCAGGCTTCGGCCTTAGCGGCGGGAGGTGCTGACCTCCTGCTGATCGAGACCATGTATGACCTGCGGGAAGCTCTGTGTGCTTTGCGAGCGGCCAAAAGGGCTGCTTCGTCGCTCCCCGTCCTGGTAACTATGACTTTCCAGCGCACACCCCGGGGATTTTATACTTTAATGGGGCAAAAGGTGGCGGATTGCCTGCGAAGTCTTGAGGCCGAGGGAGCCGACGGCGCCGGCGCTAATTGTACCTTAACCAGCCAAGACATGGCCGAGTTAGCGCCCCTGTTAAGGGCCGAAACCTCCCTCCCCCTTATTTTTCAGCCTAATGCTGGCCAACCCAAGACAGATGCGGAGGGCCAGCTCATCTATTCCCAGACAATCGATGATTTTATCCTCGGTTTTAAGAAAATTTTAGAGGTGAGAGTCCAGGCCGTCGGCGGTTGCTGTGGTACCAACCCTGAATACATTCGTCGTTTGTCTAACTTGATTAGAAAAGAATGATAATCGTCGGCGAGCGTCTTAACTCCAGCCGGGTGTCGGTGCGTCAAGCCTTGGAAAAAAAAGATGAAAATTTCTTGGTTAACGAAGCCTTGAAGCAAAAGCAGGCCGGCGCTGATATTCTTGATTTGAACGTCTCCGCTCTTCCTGAGAAGGAAATAGAATTGCTAAAATGGGCCGTGCCTTTGCTCCAAGAAAGGGTTGACCTTCCTCTGGCCATCGACTCCCCTCACCCCTCAGCGATCGAGGTTGGCCTGAGTTTACATCGAGGCCGGGCTCTCCTCAATTCCCTGAGTTTAGAAAAAAATAGGTGGGAAGCGCTTTTACCGATTATCAAGGAATACCGCCCCCTAATAGTCGCCTTATGTCTTGATGAAACTGGCTTACCCTCAACACCTGAAGAAGCGCTCCGATTAGCGCAGAGAATAAGTACCAAGCTGGAGAAAGAAGGAGTGGACCCGGCAGATGTTTTTCTCGACCCCCTCGTCAGGCCCTTAGGCGTGGATTATAGGGCAGGGACTCTTTTTCTTCTTTCCCTCCGGCTTATAAAGCAAAAATTGCCTGCTTTTCGGACTATTGCTGGAATTAGTAATATTTCCTTCGGCCTACCTTTGCGGTCTCTTTTAAACCGAACCCTTCTCAGCTTGGCGGCGGAAGCCGGTCTGGAGGCAGCGATAATCGACCCTTGCGACCCCGAAGTCATCGCCTCTCTTAAGGCCGCGGAAGCTCTTTGCGGCCGGGATATTAACCTGAAAGCCTATCTTAGCTATGCCCGGGCAAAGAAAAAAGCCAGGGGAGCTAACTTCCCTGGCAATGCAAATTAGCCCATCTCCGATTGCTTTCTAAGGTCAGAAGTCAGGGAAATTATTTTTTTAGGCTCTCCGGTTGGGTGTGGTTAAACCTAAAGAATTAAAGGCGCCAGGTGCCTTGCCGGGAGCTTAGTGATGAGGGGTTTTAGAAGATGCGCTCTTGGGCCGCTCTCGTATCTTGTTGATATTTATCTAATATGTTCTCTTTCATTTTATATGGGTTGGTTCAAGGGCTAAGTTCGAAAGGGCTGAAGTGATCAGAGAAGGTTTAGCCTTCCCGATTAGCCCTTCGAGGGAACCTCTTGGCGCCGAGGATGTCTGAGCCTGAGCAGGACAAACGGAGAGGCCAAGGGGGGCAAGGGACTTCCGAGCTATGCCTATGAACCGGGAGGCGAGTTCCGCCGGCGCCGAGAAGGCCGAAGACGAAACGGCGTTAAGAACCTGAATGGGAGCGAGGCCATGCCGAACGTCTCCGGGCCCAACCCACACCAGATGGAATAGAACCATCTAATAATTAGCCTCAAGGAAAATAAACTCGCCCGAAGTGAATTTGGTGAGACGGCCCTCGAAATAATCTATTTTTATCCATGACACCGGTGGAGGAACTTTTTAATTTAATTCGACTTATCTTTTCCCACCTCCCTTGCCCTTTCTTATTCTTCTTTTTTCCATTCTTTTCTCTTTCCTTTTTTTCCCTCTATTTTAGCTTCTTTTTGGATTGAGAAGGGCTAATTGGCCTAAATAAATTTTTCTTACTTCGAGTAAAAAGGGGTAATAGGTTTCTCGCCTGAAATCAGGATAAGTCCAGTCTAAAGTCTGAATTGAGTTGCGCCGGAACAAGATTTCTAAATGGGCGTAAATACCCGAGGCAAGGGGGATGCGATGAGAAAAATTTTTGGCTGTGGCCATAATTAAAGCCGCGGGAGTCAAGATTCCCGGGTCGATATTAACTACGCGGCTTGGAGATTGAAATTTTTGCTTTAATTTTTCTTCCAGTCGGTTTGTCTCCAGCTTGACCTGGGGTAACCTCGAAGGGTCTTGAAGCTCACGGAAACTAAGGAAGCGCCTGTTAAGGCCTGGACCCATTTCCTTAGCATAATAGTCAGTATAATCAAAGGGAAAAACCTGACTTTTTAAATCCACTGGGCCAAAAAGGCTGACCAGCTCATCTTCAGCCGCGGCCAAATAAGTTTCAGACGAGGCAATCAGTCCACAAATAAGCTTCGCTGGCAGAAAGTCTCTCGCTTCAGCCATATTTATCTAAGCTGCTTAATTTAAGGTTAGCCTAAAAAGACAGCCGAAGCAATTTCATTTCTTCTAAAAGATACCTTGTTAGTATCATTATCAAAGATAATGAAACTAAAAAAAAGAACAGCGCAATCGCTTGTTTCATCCGCCATTAGTTACCCCCCTGCAGGGTCACAAATCAATCTTTCTTTAGGCTCGGTTAAGACCTTCTGGCTAATCCCCTTTACTCCAGAATAGGTATTTAATTCTAATTTTTATTAGAGATAGCTGGCCGCTCTTATAGCCTTGCAAATAAATCCTTGGCTGAAAAAATATTCTATATCAGGCTCGTAGAATATAATCAGGCGGCCCTTCTTTTGATTGACCGGTTAGGCTAAATGGCTTATAATTCAGGCATTATGAAAAGGGTATATATCGAAGAAATCAGCCGCTATCAGGGAGAAGAAGTAGAAATCAGAGGCTGGGTATACAACAAGCGTTCCAGCGGTAAGGTTCGTTTTCTTTTAGTCAGAGACGGGACGGGAATTATCCAGGCCACAATCTTTAGCCCAGAAAAGGACCATCCGCTTTTCCTTCAGTTTGACCAGCTTACCCAGGAGTCATCCGTGGTCATCAGGGGTCAAATCGTGGAAGAAAAAAGGGCCCCAGGCGGCTATGAGATGGCCGTCAAGGAAATGGAGACAATCCATATAGCCCAGGATTATCCTATTACTCCGAAGGAACACAGCGTTCCCTTTTTAATGGAGCACCGCCATCTCTGGCTCCGGTCGCGCAAGCAAAACGCAGTTTTGCAAGTGCGGTGGGAAGTAGTTCGGGCCATTCGCGATTTCTTTGACAGCCGCGGGTTTCGCCTGGTTGATGCCCCGATTCTTACCCCCAGCGCTTGCGAAGGGACGACCACTCTCTTTGAAACCCAGTACTTCGACCAGAAAGCCTATCTTAGCCAGAGCGGTCAGCTCTATATGGAAGCAGCGGCCATGGCGTTGGGTAAAGTTTATTGTTTTGGCCCGACCTTTCGGGCCGAACGGAGTAAGACGCGGCGGCATCTGATTGAGTTCTGGATGGTTGAGCCTGAAGTAGCTTTCGCTACCTTAGAAGATATAATTGACCTGGCGGAAGACCTTATTCTTTTCATCTTAGAAAGAGTTTTAACGAAACGAAAGGCGGAGCTGGAGACGCTGGAGAGAAACACCGCTCCCTTAGAAAAAATTAAGAAGCCTTTCTCCCGCCTAACTTATGATGAAACCGTCGCCCTGTTACAGACCAAAGGCTCAAAAATGAGCTATGGCGATGACTTTGGGGCACCGGAAGAAACTCTCTTATCCAGGATATATGACCAGCCAGTTTGTGTGACTCATTTTCCCGCCAAAATTAAAGCTTTTTACATGCAGCCTGACGAAAAAAATCCTAACCTGGCCTTGGGCGTGGATATCATGGCTTCTGAAGGTTATGGCGAAATAGTCGGCGGCGGCCAGAGAATCCATGACCTGGAGCTCTTAGAGAAGAGACTGGCGGAGTTTAATCTGCCGCGGCCAGCTTATGAATGGTACCTCGATTTAAGGCGTTTTGGTTCGGTCCCTCATGCTGGTTTTGGTCTCGGTTTAGAAAGGACTATTGCCTGGATTTGCCAATTAAAGCATATTAGAGAAGCTATTCCCTTCCCTCGCCTGCTTTACCGTATTTATCCCTGAAAAGCGCCTTAGGTTTGATTAAATGCGGCTCATCCCTCGGCAGTGGTTAGGAAAGGATGGTTTCAGAACGGCTCCGCTTTCTCCCTGGTTTTCGACGGGGATTTATTTTCGCTCATCTTGGCGGCATAATCTGCCCGGCTGTGGGTCCTGGCATCCTGGGGATTTTAACAATATTTTGGCCTCCATCTCCGGCAGTTCAGATTCAGCCCTCCACGCGGGCCAGAAATTCTCTCAAAAGATGATTCGCGAGGGCTAAGCCTTTAATGGTCATTTGGGCTGTCTTGGACTTCATCTCCCAACTCGCCGGGTAGAATGGAAAAAACAGATGAGATAACTGGAAAAAAATGTCTCTTCCAAAAGGCCAAACTGTTTGTTTAATCAACCTCGGTTGTGCCAAAAACTTGGTCGATAGCGAAGTTCTCTTAGGCCTTTTGGCTGAAGCCGGCTATATCCCCTATCCTGACCCGGCAATGGCTGAGGTCATTCTCATCAACACCTGTGGTTTTATTCAGCCGGCCCGCTCGGAAAGCCGTAAAGTGATTCGGGAGGCTTTACGTCACAAAAAACGTGACCCAAATAAAAGAATCGGCGTCTTAGGCTGTTACGTCGAAAAAGAAAAAGAAAGTTTAAAACAATTATTTCCTGAAATTGACTTTTGGCTGGGCGTAAAAGAATTAGAAAAAATTGTTCCGGCCATTCAAGGCCAAGACTTTTCGGCCTCTCGTTATACCTTTCTTTATCGAGAAAACATGCCCCGGCTGCTGTCCACTCCGCCTGTCTGGGCCTATGTGAAAATCGCTGAAGGCTGCTCCCACGGCTGCTCCTTTTGCACGATTCCGGCGATCAAAGGTGCTTATCGCTCCCGGCCCTTGGCTTCCGTTATTAACGAGGTAAAGGCTTTGGCTGAAGCCGGGGTCAAAGAAATTAACCTTATTTCTCAGGATACAACTTATTACGGTCGGGATAGGGAAAAAAGGCATGAATTGGCCACCTTGCTGGAAGCCCTCGTCAAAATCCCAGGGATTGCCTGGGTCCGTTGGCTTTATGGCTTTCCTGAAGAAATCAACGAGTCGCTGCTTAAAATTATGACCGAGCCCAAAATTTGCCCTTATTTTGACCTGCCTTTTCAGCATTCAAGCCGCTCGGTGCTCAAGCTGATGCGCCGCGGCTTTGATGGCCGGCAGGCACTCCGCTTGCTGGAGCGAATTCGACGTTACCTTCCCGATGCCACTTTTCGGACCTCTCTCATTGTCGGCTTCCCTGGAGAAGGAAAAAGAGAATTCCAAGACCTGGTTAATTTTGTCCGGGAAGCGGAATTTGACCATTTAGGAGTGTTTGTTTATTCTCCTGAACCAGGCACCGAAGCTTATTCCTTAGGCGACCCCATTGCTGACCAGGAAAAGAAAAGAAGACGTCACGAGATTATGGCCCTTCAAGCGGAAATTTCTCGACGCCGCCTGAAGCGCTTCTTAGGCCGGAAAATGGAAGTCCTAATTGATGGGATGGCGAACAAAACTAAAACAATTTATTATGGCCGGACAAAATACCAGGCACCGGAGGTTGACGGTGGGGTTAAAATTCCTTGGCCAGAGGGGAAAAAGCCCCCTGCTCCTGGTTTAGGTTGGGTTGAAATAATCAAAACTGGCCGGTATGATTTACGGGGTTGCTGGTTAGGATGAAGACCTGGGCTACGCTCATCGCCACTTTTTTTGGGGTCGGTTATTTTCCTTTGGCTCCTGGCACCTTGGCCAGCTTGTTAGTTGTCTTGGCCCGATTTTTCCTCTGGCCCAGCCCAGCTTCTTTGGGGTTAGAAATAGGCGTTTTTTTAATATTGAGTGTGGCCGGAACTTGGGCTAGTCATCTCTATGCCCAGCAGGCTAACCGTGACGACCCAAGGCAAATCGTCATTGACGAAGTTTCTGGTCAGTTTGCAGTCCTTATGGCTTTACCTGTTTCCCCCTTTAATTTTTCTTTGGCCTTCTTTGTTTTTCGCTTCTTAGACATCGTTAAGCCCTTCCCTATCCGCCAGACAGAAAAAATTAAGGGTGGCTGGGGTATAATGGCTGATGATTTGGTCGCCGGCTTGCTGGCGAGGTTTTTAATGCAGATTTATTTCTGGGTTTTTTAGAGAAAATGCGCTTGGGAATTGTCGCCGTAGGTTCGGAGCTGATGACGCCCTTTTTCCAGGATACGGATTCGCTTTTTTTGACGCAAAAGCTGAACGAACTCGGGTTGGAAGTAGATTTTAAGTTCGTAGTTGGTGACGAACCAGAGAGCCTGAAGCTCATTCTGAGTGATGCGGTTGAAAAAGCCGACCTCTTATTCATCATCGGTGGCCTCGGGCCTACGGAAGATGACCGCACCCGGGAGGTTTTAGCTGATGTTCTGGGGAAAAAACTGGTCTTTCAGCCCGAAATCCTTCAGACCATCGAGAAAAGGTTCAAAAGCCGCGGCCTGGTCATGCCTGCCTCCAACCGGCGCCAGGCTTTCATTTTGGAAGGCGCTACAATCTTGCCGAACCGAAATGGCACCGCGCCTGGCGAGTGGGTGGAAGTTGAAGGCAAAAAGATTATTATTTTACCCGGTCCGCCCCGCGAATTGCAGCCCATGTTTGAGGAGTTCGTCTGGCCAAGGCTGCAAAGCCTGCGTCGCTCCTTCCTTTGTCGAAAAGTTCTAAAGACTGCCGGAATGACGGAAAGCCAAATTGAAGACCAGATAAAAGACCTTTATCCTCGGGAGTCGGGTTTAAAAGTCACTCTTCTTGCCTACCCTGGCCAGATTGAGATTCACTTAACGAGCCTCGCCGAAAACGAAACTTTGTCTCGCCAAAAGTTAAACCAGTTGGCAAAGGCATTTCAAAGTCGGCTCGGAGTTAATATTTTCAGTTCCGAAGGTGAAGAATTGGAGGCAGTGGTAGGCCAGTTACTTCGAGCCGCAGGCCAAACAGTGGCTGTGGCCGAATCCTGCAGCGGCGGCCTGATTTGCCATCGCCTTACCGCCGTACCTGGCAGTTCTGATTATTTTCTGGAAGGGGTGGTCGTTTATAGCAACCAATCTAAGGTTAAAAACCTCCATATCCCGGCTAAAATCATTGAACAGCACGGGGCTGTTAGCCAGGAAGTAGCCCAGCTCATGGCTGAAAATATTCGCCTGAAGAGCGGGGCCGATTTGGGGCTGGCGACAACCGGAATTGCCGGACCAGGCGGAGGAACCCCCAACAAACCTGTGGGCTTAGTTTTTGTTGCCTTGGCCACTTCCTCTGAAACCACAGTCAGCCGCAATCTGTTCCTCGGCAGTCGAGAACAGGTTAAATTTCAGGCTTCCCAAAAGGCTCTGGATATGCTGCGTCGGTATCTTTTGGAAAAGCAAAGGGAGGGAAAATGAGAACTTTTATTGCCATCGATTTAAGCCTGGAAATAAAACAAAACCTCAGAGCATTGCTCCAGTCGCTTCGCCGGTTAAAGGCTGAAGTGAGATGGGTGGGAGAGGATTCTTTCCATCTCACGCTTAAATTTTTGGGTGAAATTAATGAGGAAGAAGTCAAGACTATAATCGCCACGCTGGAAAAGGTCGCTCGCCAGCATCGGCCATTTTCCCTCGAATGCCGCTCCACTGGCTGTTTTCCAGAAAAGGGAACCCCAAGAGTCTTCTGGGTGGGAGTAGTTCCATCGCCGGCGCTGCTTCAATTGCAGCAGGAAATCGAGGTTAGCTTGGAGAAGTCAGGCTGGCCAAGAGAGCCAAGAGCTTTTCATCCCCACCTCACCTTAGGCCGGGTTAAGTCCGCAAGAGGTACCGACCAGGTTTTAAAAGAAATCAAAAAGTATGAAGAGCAGAGCTTTGGCCAAATGGAGGTGGGAGCAATTACTCTTTTTCAGAGTGTGCTGCGGCCTTCAGGCGCCGAATACCATGTTATCCGGGAGGTAAGGCTGGGTTGATTCTCTCAGCCATTGGCTTAGGTGTTTTAGCCTATCTTCTCGGGTCAATCCCCACTGGTTTTCTTATTTTTAAGCTCGTGGAAAAAAAGGACATTCGGGCTTATGGTAGTCAGAGTATCGGAGCCACTAATGTTCTCCGGACCAAGGGCTTTTCATGGGCGTTAATCGTTTTAGTTTTAGACGCGCTGAAGGGAGCCGCACCTGCTTTATTAACGCGAGCTTTTGTTCCCCACCTGTGGTTGGCTTTGGCCCTTTGCTGGCTGGCGGTTGTTGGGCACTGTTTCCCCTTTGCCCTCGGCTTTCGAGGGGGGAAAGGAGTGGCCACGAGCGTCGGCGTCATGTTAGTTTTTAGCTGGCCTTCGGTTGCGGCCAGTGCGGCCGTTTTCCTTATCATAGTAGCCCTTACCCGAATAGTTTCCCTCGGCTCCTTAATCGCCGCCCTTGCTTTCCTCCCTCTAATTTATTTTTTCGAGCGTCACTGGTCGCTAACTCTGGTGGCCAGTCTTTTTTCTCTTCTAATTTGGCTTAGGCATCGCGCTAATATTCAGCGGCTATGGCGGGGGCAGGAGAATCGATTGGGGCAAAAAATCGGGCTGGGAAAAGCATCAAATGAGTAAGGAAGCCGCGGTTATCGGCGCTGGTAGCTGGGGGACAGCTTTTTGCCTCCTCCTCAGCCGCCAGGGAATTAAAACCAGACTCTGGGTAAGAGAAGAGGAAATTTATCAGGAAATTAAAAGTAACCGTACCAACAACCTTTTTCTTCCGGGGTTTATCTTGCCTCCAGAGGTATTACCCTGTCTGGATTTAGCCGAAGCGATAGACGATGCGGAGATGACCTTTGTTGCCGTACCCTCTCGATTTTGCCGTGGGGTCTATCTTCGCATGGCTAAAAACCTTCGGCCCGGACAAATTGTGGTCAGCCTCACTAAGGGATTAGAAGAAGGCTCCTTAATGCGGATGACTGAAATCATGGCCAGAATTTTTCCTCCTGAAGTTTTCTTGGCCGTACTTTCTGGGCCCAGTTTTGCCCGGGAGGTAGCTTCTGGGTGGCCAACCGCGGTCGTCGTGGCCTCGGAAGTAGCCGAGGTGGCTGAAAAAATTCAACGGGCTCTTTCCAGCCTTAATTTCCGCGTTTACACCAGCCCTGATGTTAAGGGGGTAGAAATAGCCGGGGCGGTGAAAAACGTGATTGCCTTGGCTGCGGGCATTTCTGATGGCCTGGGTTTCGGTCATAATGCCCGGGCTTCGCTGATTACCAGGGGATTGGTCGAGATAACAAGACTTGGACTAAAGCTGGGAGCGAAACAAGAAACGTTTTATGGCTTAGCCGGCATTGGCGACTTGGTTCTGACCGCCACTGGACTTCTCAGCCGCAACTATCAGGTCGGCTTTAGAATTGGCCAAGGAGAAAAATTACCCACGATTTTAGCGGGAATGAAGATGGTGGCCGAGGCCGTGCCGACCTCTATTTCGGTTAAAGAGCTGGCCACAAGAGAAGGCATAGAAATGCCCATTTGTCATGAGGTTTACCAGGTATTACATAATAATAAAGACCCGCGGACTTCCTTGATTGACTTAATGAGCCGTTCGCTCAAGGGCGAACCTCTCTCTCCAGGTTCATAAAGAATTCTGCTGATTTTCTTCTTCTTTCAGCTCGGGTTGCTAATTAAAGGCTAAGATTAAAAACCTGTTCCGTAAAAATCAAAAGTAGACATTTTGTAAAAATCAAAAGTAGACGTTAGGGGAAAAAATCAGATTGGAAAATCGGCTACTTTCTGTCCATCTTTTAATACCAGGATTTTTTGCTTTGGGATTAAAGCCACTGTAACTTTTGTTCCTGCCAGATGCTTTAGTTTATAAATATTGCCCAGGAAGCTAAAGGTGCCATCCTTTTTGACTGTTCTAGGATAATGCAGGGAAAAGACTAAATCCAGGTTAGTCTCCGGGGCTAAAGGCCTTAATCTCCCTTTACCAGCCTTAATAGCCTCATTCCAGCGCTTCTGGGGAATCTCCTCTGTTTCCAGATGAACCCTCTCCGTGTTGTAGTAATTACAGACTTCATCCACTATCTTCTGGGCCTCTTTAAGGCTTATGACCCTATACCGTTCGCAAAGATAAGGCACCCGACGCTGGAAATAATCAAAAATCCTTTCGACTTTGCCCTTGGACTCAGGAGAATCAAGAGC